>Ga0080064_1001868_pt1 | contig 39236 bp, 40 predicted proteins | sample Subgrocontami54m_FD_69260 | JGI IMG/M metagenome (GOLD analysis project Ga0080064, IMG submission 69260) | Subsurface groundwater microbial communities from S. Glens Falls, New York, USA - GMW46 contaminated, 5.4 m (SPADES assembly) (version 2) ...
AAAGGAGCGAGCGCAGTTGGCCGTCAGGCAAGGCGCGAGGCTGAGACAGTAGCTGAGCCTACGGCGAAGCCGAGCAACGCCGCCTGGCGGCCAAATGCGCCGCGAACTATCGAGCGAATTTACGGAACAGGACACTAGGTGACCGGTCGGCTGCGCCACAGAGCGGTCATTCCCGCTGACCCAGATCCGAGCCCTCGGTTCGAGCCCTGGTCGGGGAGTCATCTCGGTACAAAACCGGCCACTGATTCAGCGTCCCACTTTGTTCTGGATCATCGAATTGGCACAGTATCCTTGGTAAAGGATCCAGCCAGGCCCACGTGCTACATTAACGGGGCCCTGGCGGTGAAAAAATTGGACAAGGAGTGTGTGCCGTGAACAATCGGTGTTTTGCTTACGCTTTGGCCGGCGCGATGCTATTTGCATCCAATGCGTGGTCGCAGGTCACGGTCACTGCGCCTTGGGCCTGGGTCACCATGCCGGGACAGGACGCCGGCGCCGCGTACATGCGCATCCAAAGCGACCAGAAAGCCATTCTGCTCGGCGCGGACAGCCCGGCGGCGAAAACTACGGGAATCCATGAATCGAAAATGGATGGTGACGTCATGCGCATGCGCGCCATTCCAAAGCTCGACCTGCCTGCGGGCAAAGCCGTAGAGTTCAGGCCCGGAGGCTATCACCTGATGCTGACAGGCCTGAAACAGCCGCTGAATAAGGGCGATGTCGTGCAGATTCATTTGAAATTCGAGGCAAGCGACAAATCGGTGAAGACCGTGGAAGTGCTTGCGCAAGTACGGGATGCCCCGCCGGACGCCGCGGCAGCCAAAGGTGGGGGCATGCAAGGTATGAAGATGCGCTGACGCGTTGGTGCCGGCCGGGACGTTTCCTGCGGTTGCGCGCCGCGATGTCGTAGCGCGGCTTTGCATTGGGTCTGAGCGCCTTGATCATCGCGCTTGGGGCGCGAACGTGGCGCTCTGCGACGGGGCGGCGCCGGCAGTTCTTGCGGTGCCGGCCCGTGGCCCGATTTGCAGCGGCCGCGGTTTCTTCAAGCGCACGCTCGCGGGGACCGGCATCGTGTTCAGCGTGGGTGCTCGATCAGCGCTGCGTTCACCTGTTTCGCCGGCGTGCGCAAACCGAGGCCTCGATCATGGTGGCCGACTCGACGCAAGCGGCGCGCTCTGGCAAACTTCCCGGCCATGAGTACCGAGAAACCCACGCAGAGCGAATTCAAACCCGGCGTCCGTGCGAGCACACCGGAGGACCTGCCGGCGATTACCGCGATTTACGCCCACCATGTTCTGCACGGCCTGGCGAGCTTCGAGCTTTCGCCGCCGGATGTGGATGAAATGGCGCGGCGGCGCGCCGATGTGCTTGCGCGCGGCCTGCCCCACCTGGTGGCAGAGGCGGGCGGGCAGCTTGCCGGCTACGCTTATGCCGCACCCTACCGCGAGCGCCCGGCCTATCGCTATGCGCTGGAGGATTCGGTCTACATCCATCCCGACTACATCGGCAGGGGCATAGGGCGGGCGCTGCTGCAGGTCCTGATCGAGGCATGCACCGGCGCAGGCTGCCGTCAACTCATCGCCGTGATCGGCGACAGCGGCAATGCGGGTTCTATCGGCCTGCATGCCGCCTGTGGCTTCGAACGCACCGGGCTGCTTCCCAGCGTGGGCTTCAAGTTCGGGCGCTGGGTCGACTCGGTGTTGATGCAAAGAGCGCTGGGCGAAGGCGACCGGACTTTGCCCGACACCATGCCCAAGCGGGGAGAGAAGGAAGGGTCGGCGTGAGGGAATTCCGTTATCGCTCATGTCCCTGGCGCCGCAGTGGGCGTCGTCGGTCGCGGGGACAGCGACTGGCGCGCAGAAAAGCTAAAGGTTTTCCGGAATCCGCCGTAGACATACTAGGAGGCCGGCGGCAACCGCGTTGGCTATGAGCGGCCTGCGGAAGATATCGAATCCGGGCCTGCTTCGTCCGTATCGGAGCCTTGCCGGCGATGGCATCGGCACTGCATTGCAACAGCTCATGCCACCAGCGTAGAGGCGGATGCCGTTCATGAAGCCGGCGACAAGAGCGATTGGGCTGACGTTTTTCGGAGGCAAGCAGGCGCCCGGGGACTATTGGGGTGGCATGGCTGCCATGCTCGTGGCGCTGCCGGCTTCGATGGCCTTCGGCATGACCGTCTATTCCGTCCTCGGCCCGGCATACGCGGCCTATGGCGCGATCGCCGGGATCGTCGGCGCCACCGTGATCGGCCTCGTGGCATCGACCCTGGGCGGCACCGACCGTCTTATCAGCGCCCCCTGCGCACCGGCGGCGGCCGTGCTCGCGGCCTTTGCCTACGAGCTGATGAACCAGGGCATCGCGCCCGGCGCCATCGTCCTCTTGATGATCACGATCGGCATCATCGCCGGCATGGTGCAGGTGCTGCTAGGCTTTGCCGGCGTCGGCGCTCTCATCAAGTACATCCCCTATCCGGTGGTGAGCGGCTACCTGACGGGCGTCGGCCTGATCATCATCGGCAGCCAGATTCCGCACATATTCGGCGCCGTCGCCGGAACCCGTTGGTGGGAGGTGCTGCTTGATCCCTCGACCTGGGATTGGCGCTCCCTCGCCATCGGCGGCGCCACGGTCGGCGTGGCGGTTGTCGCCCCGCGACTGACACAGAAGGTGCCGGGCATCATCCTCGGCATCGCCGCCGGCTTGCTCGCCTATCTCGCCCTGGCCATGGGGGACCCCGCGCTCAGGGACGTGGCCGGCAATCCCCTGGTCATCGGCCCCGTCGGCATTTCTGCCGACGGCCTGTTCAATTCGGTCGTGGGCCGCTGGCGCGAAATAGGCGACCTCAGGCTCGGCCAGATCGCAGCCCTGTTCGGCAGCGCCCTGACGCTCGCGGCGCTGCTTTCCATCGACACCCTCAAAACCTGCGTCGTGCTCGACCAGTTCACGCGTACGCGGCATGATTCCAACCGGGAACTCGTCGCCCAGGGCGTGGCCAACATCGCGTCTTCCGCCGTTGGCGGCATCCCCGGCGCGGGCACCATGGGGGCGACCATGGTCAACCTCACCAGCGGGGCGCAGACGCGCGCCTCGGGCGTGTTCGAGGGCGCATTCGCCCTGGTCGCCTCGCTCATCCTCAGTACCCTGATAGCATGGATCCCGGTCGCCACCCTGGCCGGCATCCTGATCGTCATCGGCGTGCGCATGATCGATCGGGAACCTATGCGCTTCGTCGCATCGCGCGCCACGGTGTTCGACTTCGCCGTTGTCGTCGCCGTTGTCGTGGTCGCGCTGACGATCGGCCTGATTGCCGCCTCCGCGGTCGGGGTCGCCATGGCCATCCTGCTGTTCGTGCGTGAGCATATCGGCGGCTCGGTGGTGCGCCACAAAGCGTATGTAAACCAGAGGTCATCGACCTGGCACCGCCCCGAGGCGGAAATGCGCATTCTCGAGCAGAAGGGCGACCAGGCGGTGATCGTCGAGTTGCAGGGGAGCCTGTTTTTCGGCACGACGCAGCAACTCTATGCCGATCTCGAGCATGAGCTGAATACGCGAAACTACGTCATCCTGGACTTGAAGCGGGTGCAGTCGGTGGATGTGACCACGGCGCACATGCTCAACCAGGCGCGCGACGCGCTGCTCGAGCGCGGCGCCAAGCTGATCCTCTCCAACGTGCGCGAGAACCTGCCCAACGGCCGCAACCTGCGCGAATTCCTCGAACATACGGGCGTGCTCGACGACCGCGAGACCGTGCGCATCTTTCCCGAGCTGGACAGCGCGATCGCGTGGGTGGAGGATCGTCTCCTCGGCGGGCGCGAGGGCGAAACCGATGTTCAGACGGAAGCGCCGATGCAGCTGGCCGAGATGGAGATTTTTGCCAGGCACAAGGACGAGACGCTCAAGGATCTGGAGGCGCACATTGAAATTCGCAGCCACAAAGCCGGCGAAACCATTTACATGCGCGGCCAGCCGGGCGACGAGATTTACTGGATTCGTTGCGGCAGCGTGCGCATTTTCGCGCCGATCGGCGCCGGCCGCATGCGCCACATCGCCAGCTTCGGCCGCGGTGATTTCTTCGGCGGGCTGGCCTTCATGGATCGCCAGCCGCGCGGCAACGATGCCACCGCCTACACCGACACGGAGATGTATTTCCTTTCGCGCGAGCAGTTCAACCAACTCGCCGAAACCCACAAGAAACTGGCGTTCTCGCTGATCATGGCCATTTCCCGCACGCTGGCGCTGCGGCTGCGGCACGCGGACACCGAACTTGCCACGCTGCAGGAATACTGAAACATCCGACGCGCAGGCCGGTCAGGGCCGAGCGTTTCTACAGGAAGGAGAGCAGCGATGAACAAAGAGCCGGGACGCGGGAAAACGGCGCCACTCGATGGAGAAATCCGTCGCGACACGAAGGAGGTCACCACCATCGAGGAACGCTGGCACGTTCTCGGCGACAGCAAGCCGCCGCGCCGCTCGAAGAAGAAGTACAAGTACATCGACGAGATGACCCGGCTTCAATTCGAGTTGCTCAAGTTGCAGGAGTGGGTCAGGGTGCAGGGGCTGAAAGTCTGCATTTTGTTCGAGGGGCGCGACGCCGCGGGCAAGGGCGGCGTGATCAAGCGCATCATGGAAAGCCTCAACCCCCGCGTCTGCCGGGTGGTGGCGCTCGCCACCCCCACCGAGAGGGAGCGCACCCAATGGTATTTTCAGCGCTACGTCGAGCAGCTTCCATCCGCGGGCGAGATCGTGCTGTTCGACCGCAGCTGGTACAACCGGGCGGGCGTGGAGCGGGTCATGGGATTCTGCTCCGAGGACGAATACCGGGAGTTTCTGCGCGCCTGTCCGCTATTCGAGGAAATGCTGGTGCGCTCCGGTATCTATCTCATCAAATACTGGTTCTCGGTCAGCGACGAGGAGCAGGAGAAGCGCTTCGCCGAGCGCATGCGCAACCCGATCAAGCGCTGGAAGTTGAGTCCGATGGACCTCGAGGCGCGCAAGCGCTGGGTGGAATATTCCATGGCCAAGGATGCGATGCTGAAGCACACCGACCGCAAAAAAACGGCGTGGTTCACGGTCAACGCGGACAACAAGAAGAAGGCACGCCTCAACTGCATTGCTCATCTGCTGCGCCAGATTCCATACAAGGACCTGAGGCCGATCGAGATGGAGGTCCCGCCGCGCCAGCCGGATACCGGCTACAAGCGCTCCAGGAAATCGCGTCAGAACTGGGTGCGGCCGATTTATTGATTGGCCGCGATTGCCTTGATTTGCGCTGAAATGCGGGCGTCTGCCTGATTCGGTGGAAGCGGATTATGCCGGCCGAGGCAGCGGCGCAGCGGGCGCGAATGGACGCGCCTGCGGCACGGGAGCAGCCGGCGGCGATGCCACGGCCTGCCCGCAAGAGGCTGTTGCGGCATCGCCGCAACAGCCTCCGCACAGCGCGTCGCGCTATTTGATGGTGAGCTTCTTCGTTTCGGCGCCTGCTTTCTTCGGCAGGGTCAGCTTGAGCACGCCATCGCTGTACTCGGCTTCCGCCTTGGCTTCGTCGATGTCGTGGCCGAGGGTGAAGCTGCGGAATTGCCTGCCGTAGTAGCGTTCGCTGCGGACCAGTTTCTTGCCTTCCTTTTCTTCCTTTTCGCGCTTGACTTCGGCGCTGATGGAAACCTGGTTGCCGTCGATCGACACCTGGATGTCGTCTTTTTTCACGCCGGGGACATCCGCCTTGACCGTGTAGGCCTTGTCCGCTTCCGCTATCTCGAGTTTGATCTCGGGTTCGGCTTCCAGGCCCTGGAACACGGGCCGCAGCATGAAGCCTTTGAAATAGTCGTTCATGTCCCGCAACGGATCGAATCGCGCCATTTCGCTGAACGGATCCCAACGAGTGAGGTTTGCCATGATGATGCTCCTTTCGTAATGGATAAAAGCAGCCGTTTCGCTGAATTGATCTATTTGAGCCGGGAAGCGGCGCGCTCGATCGCTTCGCGCAACTCTTTCCATGCCTTGTCCGCGCCGTCTTTCAGATCCTCCCACGCCCACTCTCCATGCTGGCGCAGTTCGCGCAATTTCTCCTGCGCGAGCGCCTGCTTGGCGGCGAGGGATTCAAGCTGCACCTCGAATTCGGCACGGATTTCGGCTTTTGCTTCCTTCGCTTTGGCCCGCAACTGTTCGAGCCTGGGTTCCCATTGCTTGAGCTGGGCCTCCAGCTCCTGCTGAAACGCTTGTTTCGGGCTGATCTTGGGGCTATCGGCCGGCTGCGGCGTTTGGCTGGACCGGTGCTCGATTTCAGCTTCTGCTTCGAGCCAGTCGGCAGTCGGGTCGCCGGGCGCGAATCCCCGGTGTTCGGCGCGGTAATACGCCGCTACCGCGACCATCTCGCGGTGCATTTCAGGGGAGTACTCCGGCTGGTTTGGGGAGGGAGATGATGCAGCGTGGCGCTTGGACATAGCGTTTTCTCCTCTTGCATATCACTACGCTACGCCGTCCCCAAATATTCGACGTGACAAAAGTCAAAAAGAGCTGAAGTCGGCGGCAGCAAGCGCTGCTTGCCTTAGCCGGCTTCAGGTTTCAGCGGGCGATGCTGCTGGCGTAATGCCGACGCCGGGCTCGATGGCCATGCGCACCGCATCGTCCACGTCCTCGAGAAACACGAACTCCAGCTTCTGCTTAGCTTCGGCCGGGACTTCCTCCAGATCCTTGCGGTTGCGCGCGGGCAGCATCACCCGGCTGATGCCCGCGCGCATCGCGGCAAGCACCTTTTCCTTGATCCCGCCCACCGGCAGCACCAGGCCGCGCAAACTGATTTCGCCTGTCATCGCGGTGTCGGTGCGCACCTTTCTGTCGGTGAAAAGGGAGGCCAGCGCGATGAACATCGCCACGCCGGCGCTGGGACCATCCTTCGGGATGGCGCCGGCAGGAACGTGCACATGCACGTCGCTGCGCTCGAATGCCGCGGCGTCTATGCCCAGGCCAGGTGCGCGCGACTTGACCAGGGTAAGCGCCGCCTGCGCGCTCTCCTTCATCACGTCGCCGAGTTGTCCGGTCAGGATCAGCTTCCCGCTGCCCGCATTCCTGCTTGCTTCGATGAACAGGATGTCTCCGCCTACCGGCGTCCAGGCGAGCCCGGTGGCCACGCCGGGCATGCCCGCGCGCAGCGCCACTTCGTTCTCGAACTTGGCCGGGCCGAGGATGTCGGCGAGATCGCCCTCTTCGATGCGCGCCTGGCTTAACTCGCCTTCCGCGATTTTCACCGCGATACGGCGGCACACGGCGCCGATCTGGCGCTCGAGCGAGCGCACGCCGGCCTCGCGCGTGTAATCGCGAACGATGGCGGCAAGCGCCGTGTCGGAAATATCGAGTTGCTCCGGCTTCAAGCCATTGTCCGCGAGCTGGCGGCGTACCAGATAGCGGCGCGCGATCTCGAGTTTTTCCTCCTGCGTGTAGCCTGGAAGGTGAACGATCTCCATGCGGTCGCGCAGCGGGCCGGGTACCGTGTCGAGCACGTTGGCGGTGGTGATGAACAGCACGCGCGACAGATCGTAGGGCACGGCAAGGTAGTTGTCGCGGAACGTGTTGTTCTGCTCCGGGTCGAGCACTTCCAGCAGCGCCGCGGAGGGATCGCCGTGCATGCCGGCGCCGGACTTGTCGATTTCATCGAGCATCATCACGCAGCCGCGCGTGCCGGCTTTTCTGAGCGCCTGGATGATGTTGCCCGGGAGCGCGCCGATATAGGTGCGGCGGTGGCCGCGGATTTCGGCTTCGTCGTGCACCCCGCCCAGCGATACGCGCACGAATTTGCGGCCGAGCGCGCGGGCTATGCTTTGGCCGAGCGAGGTCTTGCCCACGCCGGGCGGGCCGACAAAGCACAGGATCGGACCGTGGCCGTCCGGATTGAGCTTGCGCACAGCGAGGAATTCGAGGATGCGCTTTTTCACCATGTCCAGGCCGAAATGGTCCTCGCCCAATATGCGTCTCGCTTCGGCGATGTCGATCGCGCTCGCCTCGGGCGCTTTCCATGGCAACTCGATCAGCCAGTCGAGGTAGGTGCGCACCATCGAGGATTCGGCCGAGCCGTCCGACATCCGTTCGAGGCGTTTCAGCTCCTTGGTGGCCTGCTTTTCGACTTCTTCCGGCATTTGCGCATCGGCGATGGCCTGCCTGAGCTCCGCGATTTCGGCGGCGTTTCCCTCTTCGCCTTCGCCCAATTCCTTCTGGATCGACTTGAGTTGCTCGCGCAGCAAGTACTCGCGCTGGCGCTCGTCCATGCTCGCCTTGGTGCGCTCGTCGATCTCGCGCGAAAGCCGCAGCACTTCGAGGCGCTGCGCCAGCAGTTCCAGCACGCCGTCGAGCCGCTGCTGCAGATCGACCGCTTCGAGCAGTTTCTGTTTTTCCGGCGCCTTGATGTCCATGAGGCTGGCGACCATGTCGGCGAGCGCGGCGGCGGAACTCATGTTTTGCACCGCGCCCACCAGTTCCTGCGACGCCTGCGGCATGAGTTGCAGCACCTCGAGCGCGCGCTCTTTCAGTTGCATGAAGCGCGCCTCGATTTCCTTGCCCGTCGCTTCGGGTTCTTCGATCCGGGCCACCCGGGCCACGAGGAAGGGATAGCCATCGAGCAGTTCGACCACGCGAAACCGCTGCTGCCCCTGGCAGATGATGTGATGCATGCCGTCCGGCGTCGTGACATAGCGCAAGACGTTGGCGCTGGTCCCCACCGGGTACAGATCCTCCAGCCCGGGCCGGTCGATCTCCGCATTGCGCTGCAGCAGCATGCCGATCGGACGCTCGGTCTTGACTGCCTGCTGCGCGCCCGCGATCGAACTGTCGCGGCCGATGGTGATCGGCAGGATCATGCCCGGGAACAGCACCATGTTGCGCACCGGCACAATGATGAGCGCGTCATCGGGGATGGCGAGCGTGTTGCTCGCGCTATCGCGTGCTCCGCTGGCGGTGATTTCGCTTTCGGCCTGGGGGTGGGCGTTTTCTAGTTGCATGGTGTTCTCGTCTACGTTAGGCGGCGCAATTCCAGTACCAGGCAGCCATGCTCCAGCCGCCGGTCGATGAGTTCGAACTGGCCCGGGGGCAGGGCTACGCGGCGTTCGAAACGTCCGTAGGGAATCTCCAGGCGATGGATGGCGGCGCGCCGGGAATTCGCGGGCAAAGGGCGCTCGCCGCGCACGATGATCAGGCTCGGCGCGAGCACGACTTCGAGTTGCTGCGGCGTGACGCCGGGCAAGGCGACCAGCAGCCACAGTTCATTGCCGTTCTCGTACAGATCGACAGGCGGCTCCCAGGACGGTACGCCGTGAAGCGCGCCGACCTGGAAGAACTGGCGCTGCAAGCGCTCGGCGTCCTGCAACAGCTCCAGGGCCTCCGCCCACATCCACGATCTCGGATCGCGCGATCGCATGGTCAACGTCCTTGCTTGGTGTGTTTGGGATAGTGTGGACCGCGCCTGCGCCACCCACTTGATCCCGATCACGGTTTATATGCGGGCGGTCCCTCCGCAAAACAAGCATTGAGCCCTGAAAGGTGGAATCGTCCGCGCAATTGGTTGCGGCATCTGTGCGGGCGCGCACCGAGGGGAAAGGAAATCCGCGGAGAATGACCCGCGGATCGGTTTTCAGGCAAAAAAAACCCCGGGTCTGGGCCCGGGGTTCAGGTTGCCCCGAGGTTGCCCTCGGGGCCGCTGACAGCAAGGAGGAGGAGGGGCTGTCAGCGTTTCTTGGAAGAAAGCACTTGCAAGCTCTGACGCAATCCGGTATCCAATCAGAGCTTGCTCTGACGTGGGGGATCTACAAGGGGGCGTCGCCCCCTTGTTCAGGTCAACCTTACGCAGCTTTCTTTTTGCCGGCTTGTTTCACCACGTTCGCAGTGGCGGCAGTAACATTGGCTTCGGCCATATCGGTCGCTTGCTTGACCACTTTGGTGAAGCTGTCGTAGGCGGAGTTGGCGGCAGCCATGGCGGACTTGACCGCGGCTACGGCGACGTCCGAACCGGCGGGCGCGTTCTTGCTCAACTTGTCCATCAGGGAAACGACGGTCTTGTTCATTTCGGCAGCCTGGGTTTCGGCCAGCTTGGTGACTTCGGCCTGGGTTTGGGTCGCTACTTCGTACACATTGCGCGAGTAGGCGATCGCTTTTTCCAGGGCCGGCTGGGCCGAGGTGGCGCTCAGGTTGACGAGTTCTTGTGCATCCTTGACCGACAGCAGCGCCTTGGCTTGGCTGACGCCGTCTTCGAACGCCGTTTTGGTGGTGTTGAAGTTCAGCGCCGACAGGCGCTCGAACGCGGCGAACTGGGCTTGGGCGATGGTGAACAGCGCATCTACGCTGGCTTTGTTGGCGGCGGCAAATTGTTCAGGGGTGGCGTACATTTTCAATCTCCAAATAAGTTACGAAAAGATCCGGCAATCTTGGGTGCAGTCGCTTCCAAGGGAGAAGATATTGCACTGCAACAATTTGAATTCTACACTCAACTGATTGCCTGTCAAGTACTTTTCGTAACCAATGGATTATTCTTTGATGTGTTGCACAAATCATATTTAAATCAATGTCTTGGCCCATTCCAACTGGCAAGCAACGCTAGCTCTTAGCAATATTATACATATAAAACAAATGGTTAAAATATAGAGCGGCGATCCGCTTGGGCGCAGGTTAGCGTGGGCTTACTTTTCGGGGTGTATTGCCTCGCAAAACCGGCCCGCCGGTGGCCCGCTTGATATACTGCGCGGCCTTCCGAAGCGCATATGCCTACAAATTCCCTTCCATCACCACGAAGTCGCGGCGGCCATGCCGGCCGCTGAGAACGGCGCCGCGCGGCTTTGGCTGCAGGCCATGCCTGGGCTATTCGTACTGTTGTGGAGCACGGGTTTCGTCGGCGCCAAGTACGGCCTGCCTTACGCCGAACCGCTGACTTTCCTGCTGTTGCGCCTCGCCTTGGTGGTGGCGTTGATGCTGCCGCTCGCGCTGGTGATGCGCGCAGCCTGGCCGGGCAGCCTGACCCAGGTCGGGCATGTCGCGGTGGTCGGCGTGCTGATGCAGGGCGGCTACCTCGGCGGCGTGTTCTGTTCCATTCATCTGGGCATGTCTGCAGGTGTGAGCGCGCTGATCGTCGGCATCCAGCCCATCCTGACTGCCTTCGCCAGTGCGCCCCTGTTCGGCGAAAGGCTGCGGGCGCGGCAATGGTCGGGTCTGGTGCTCGGCTTTGGCGGGGTGCTGCTGGTGGTGCTCGGCCGCTCGGCGCTGTCGGGCATTACGCCGGCGACTCTGGCCTTGTCGGCGCTGGCACTGCTATCCATTACCATCGGCACGCTGTACCAGAAGCGCTACTGCGGCGCGGTCGATCTGCGCACAGGTTCGGTGATTCAGTTCAGCGCCGCCGGTCTGGTCCTGCTGCCGCTGGCGCTCGCGTCAGAAACCATGCGCGTGCACTGGACCGCCGAATTCATTTTCGCCCTGGCCTGGCTGGTGCTGGTGCTGTCGATCGGCGCGATTTCCCTGCTGTATATCCTTATCCGCAAGGGCGCCGCGACCAGGGTGACGAGCTTGTTCTACCTCGTTCCGCCGGCCACGGCGTTGATAGCCTACGCCATGTTCGACGAAACGCTCAGCGCATTGGCGATGGCGGGGATGGCGCTGGCGGCGATCGGCGTCGCCTTGGTAGTCTACCGGCGCCAGTAGAAGCCGCCATAGGGGCGAAATGGGGGAGCTTGAGGGGACGTATCCTCTCATTTTGAAACGAACTCCAAGCCGCTTATTCAGTTGATCGGCAAGTGTAGACTGCGATCGCCATCACTTGGAAGTTTCCGTGAGGGCAGGGCATAAGACAAGCAAGAATATGATGAGGAGCCGTGATGGAACCGCTAACCCTGCGTTACTTCCGCGAAGTTGCCGCACACGGTTCTGTGCGCCATGCCGCCGAGAGACTGTTCGTGGCGCCGAGCGCGGTAAGCCGACAGGTTGCGTTACTTGAAGAGGAACTCGGGGTGCCATTGTTCGACCGGCACGGGCGCGGTATGTCCCTGACGGAGGCTGGGCGCCTGTTACTCGCGTACTCAACCGACATGCGCAGCCGCTTCGAGGAACTGCGCGGGATGATTCAGGAATACGGAAGCCTGCGGCGCGGGCATGTCGAGATCGCCTGCGTCGAAGGCGTACTCGCCCGCTTCATGCCCGAAGCGTTGCGTATCTTCGCGGACGAGTGCCCGGGAATATCGCTCAGTGTCGTTGCGATGGGCTCGCACGCGGTCGCTGAGGCGATCGCCGAGTATCGTTGCGATATTGGGATTGTGTTCGGCAGTTCGCCTCGAACCGATCTGTTGGAGCTCGCGCAAATGAGCCAGCCCTTATGCGCAATTGTCCCGCCCAGTCACCCGCTGGCCAGGCAAAGCCGTTGTACTCTGGCCGAGGTGGCTGCTTACCAAGTGGTCCTGCCCGACCGATCGTTCGGGATCCGGCAATTGGTCGATCGCGTCAGCGCAAACGCCAAATTCACACTGAAAAAGGCAGTCGAGACCAATACGCTTGCGTTTGCCCAGCGGCTCGTGATGCAGAGCCAGAACCGCGTCACCTTTTTACCGGGAGACATGGTGTTGCCGGAGATCGAGGCTGGTATGCTGGTCGCCGTTCCGCTTAGCGATTCAGCCCTGCGCAAAACGCGCGTAACGCTGGTCGCCGGCACAACGCGTAAGCTTTCCCGGGCCGCGCGTCACCTGGCCCGGCATTTAAGCGAGTACATGAAAGCGAACGATGCAGCGATGCGCACTCACGTGCGTTCCAGTGCCCGTGGCTGACGGCTTGATTAGCGTTCGAATTATTAGAACCCTCCGGTCGAAAATCGGAGCCTCTCCTAGCACCGGTCAGCTGCTACGATAAAAACGCTGTGTTTTGGTATTCCGATTTTTGTTGCAGTCACTACTAAAGGGGATCTTTCATGCTCGGCTTATATTTGCGCTCCCGCAGTGCCCGCATGCTGTCCATGTTTGCGTGCGCTGTCGTAACGACCTTCGCCGCAACGACCGCTCATGCGCAGGAAGTGATCCGGTTTGGCGCGCCGCTTCCCCTGACTGGCGCGCTCGCCCCGGAAGCATTGAAGCAGCAGCAGGGTTACGACCTGTGGGCTGAACAGGTCAACAAGGCGGGTGGCATCAAGGTCGGCGGCAAGAAAATGAAGGTCGAGATCGTCTACACCGACTACCAGTCGAATACGCCGCGCGCAGTGCAAACGGCGGAAAAGCTGATCACGCAGGAGAAAGTACATTTCCTGTTTTCGCCGTTCGGCTCGGGCGCGGCGAAGGCTGCCAGCACGGTATCCGAAAAATATGGCGTGCCGACCATCGCATCGACCGCTTCATCCGCCCAAGTCTACGATCAGGGTTACAAGTTCCTGTTCGGGACCTTTACACCCAACGATACGCTGACCATCCCGTTGGCGCAGATCGTGAAGCAGAAAGCGCCGGGCGTCCGGCGCGTCGCGATCCTTGCGCGCAACGACCTGTTCCCGCTCGCAATCGCACAGGAGATGGAGAAGGCGGCGAAGCAGCACGGCATGGAAGTGGTGTTTTTCGAGAAATACGCGATCAACACCATGGACCATTCTTCCGCTCTTTCCCAAATGAAGGCGCAGTCGCCCCACTGGATTTTCGCCACCGGCTATATCAACGACCTGGTGCTGATCAAGAAACAGATGGGGGACCAGAAAATGGAGGCGCCGGTGGTGACGATGATCGCCGGTCCTGCCTATCAGGAGTTCATCACCGCGACCGGCAAGAGCTCTGAAAACATCAGCAGCGCCGCGTGGTGGCACACGGCGGCACGCTACAAGGGCCAGGATATCTTTGGTTCGACTGAAAACTACACCAAGCTGTTCCGCGAGAAGTACAAGGCTGACCCCGATTACGCGCAGGCGTCCGCATCGGTGTCGGGAGCGCTGTTCCAGATGGCGATCGAAAAGGCCGGCTCGATTGACCGGAATAAAGTACGCGACGAACTCGCCCGCATGAATGTGCAGACCTTCTGGGGTCCGGTGAAGTTCGGCGCGAACGGCCAAATCACGTCTTTGGTGCCGCCGGTATTCCAGATCCAGAATGGCAAGACGGTGGTCGTGCACCCGGCCGCGATCAAACAAGGCGAATTCAAGCTCGGCGTGAACTGAGTTGAACGCTATGCTGATTTTGCAGATCCTGCTCAACGCGATAGTGCTGGGCAGTCTGTATGCATGCATAGCGGCCGGGTTTTCCCTGGTGTGGGGAGTGCTCAACGTGATCAACCTGATGCATGGTTCGTTCATCGTGCTGGGTTCGTATCTCGCATGGGGTGCTTATAACGCGCTTGGGCTCGCGCCATGGACTTCGCTCCTGATCGCCGCGCCGGTATTCTTTTGCCTCGGTTATGCGATACAGCGCGGCATCCTCAACCGTGTCATCGCGGCGCCGGTACTGGTCACGCTCACGCTGACGTTCGGTTTGGACCTGATGCTTAATAACGCGATGCTGGTTGCATTCAAGGCCGACTATCGCCAACTGGTCCTTGATCCTTCGCTTGGCTCGCTGTCCGTGGGGTCGCTGGTAGTGCCGATCGATCGCATCGTCGCCACGATCTTTTCCTTGCTGCTGACCCTGGCGCTGTTTCTCGTGCTGCGCCGTTCCCGCGTCGGGCGCGCGATCGTGGCCGTGCGGATGGACCGGGACGCGTCGCGCCTGATGGGAGTGGACGTGCCATCCATCTATGCGACCGCCTTCGGCCTTGGCGCGGCGATGGCGGGCTGCGCGGGTGTTCTGTTGGCGATGATCTTCCCGATCTCGCCGATCGCTTCGGGATCGTACCTGGGCAAGGCATTTGTCGTTTGCGTCCTCGGTGGCCTTGGCAGCGTGCCGGGCGCGGTGGTGGGGGGGCTGTTTCTCGGCCTAGTCGAAAGCTTCGGCTCTCTGGCTTTCGGCCCGGAACATGCGGTTACGCTGTCATTTGCCCTGCTGATTGTGTTCCTGATCGTTCGCCCTCAAGGGCTGCTCGGCAAGCAGGGATTCGAATGAAAAATCGAATCTATTATGGCGCGATCGCTTTACTGGTCGTGTTCGGATGCCTGCCGCTATTCGACAGTTCGTACGCGCTGCGTATCGGCACCTTTGCCTGCATGTACGCAATCATGTCCGTTTCATGGACCGTGATCGGCGGTTTCACCGGATATCCGTCTTTCGCAACGGCTGCTTTCTTTGGCTTCGGCGCCTATTGCGGCGGCATGCTCATTAACAAAGGCTGGCCTTTGTTTGCCGCCGCAGGTGCGGCGGGTGCGGTCGCCTTTTTAAGTGCGCTGGTACTGGGCATCGTCCTGCTGCGGCTGCGCGGCCACTATTTTGCGATCGCCAGCCTGGCCGTCGCCGAAGTGCTGCGCGAAGTCACCAATTCAGCAACCGAGTTGACCGGCGGCGGAATGGGATTGAACATCCCGGTGTCCGTCGCCGGCTCCAACAGCGTGATGGACGAGGCTTCGTTCTTTTTCTGGGCCATGTGGGCGTTGCTGTTGTCGACCTTCATTGCGGTTCGGCTGATCCAGGAGTCGAAGCTTGGTTTCGGCCTGATCTGCATCAAGCAGAACGAGTCCGCCGCCGACATGATCGGCGTCAACGCCACGATCTATAAGAGCCTCGCCTTCGCTTTTTCCGGAGTGTTCGTGGCAATGGCAGGCGCACTCTATGCGGCGTGGGTGCATTACATCGAACCGCCTGATGTGTTCGACATTCTGTTTGCCGTCAAGCCTATCGTAATGGCGCTGCTCGGGGGACTTGGATCGCCCGCCGGCGCTGTGCTCGGTGCCTTTGTCTTCCTCGGTATCGAGGAAATGGTATGGCGCAATTACCTGCAAATCCACTCTGGTGTCCTTGGCTTGCTGGTGGTCGTGCTTCTGCTTTTCCTGCCTAACGGCATGATGTCTATTTCGAAGCGCCTGGGCCTCATTGGAGCGCGCCGTGGCTGAGGTGTTGGTGCTGGAACGGGTGTCACGCCGTTTCGGCGGGGTGCAGGCGCTGCAGGATGTCAGCCTTTCAGTCGGCAGCGGCGAAATTCTCGGCCTGATTGGGCCAAATGGGGCGGGCAAGACGACGTTGGTTAACGTCGTAACCGGTGTCCGTCGTGCGTCTGCCGGGCGCGTGGTTTTCGAAGGCAAAAATATCACCGCCCTGCAGCCGTACCAGACTGCGCGTGTCGGCCTGGCACGCACCTTTCAGATCGTGCAGCCTTTCCCCGACTTGACGGCACTCGACAATGTTGCCGCCGCCGCGCTGTTCTCACAGCGCGGCTTGTCGCTGTCCCGCGCGCGTGATTTTGCAGCGAGCCAGCTCGAATTTGTCGGTCTTGGCCAGCATGCGACCAAGCCCGCGCACACGCTCACCCTGGCGATGCGCAAGCGGCTGGAACTTGCAAAGGCCGTGGCAATGAAACCGAAACTGCTGTTCCTCGACGAGGTAAACGCCGGGCTGAATTCGTCCGAGGTGGATCATGCGATGGAGCTGATACGTGAGATTGCGCAGCGCGGGATCACAATTGTGCTGATCGAGCACATGATGAAAGTCGTTCTGAACGTATGCAGTCGCGTTGTGGTTCTTCAGAATGGGGCGCTTATCGCGGACGGCACGCCGCAGGGAATCGCCAATGATCCGCGTGTCGTGGAGGCCTATCTCGGCAAAAAGTACGCGCAATTGAGCGCCGCCACCAGTTAGGACGACGATGACGCAATACCCCCCTTTGCTCGAACTGACCGGAATTGAGGCCGGCTATGGCGAAATCAACGTGCTGTGGGGCGTCGACCTGACGTTGTTTCAGGGCGAGATAAGCGCGTTGGTCGGCTCGAATGGCGTCGGCAAGTCGACGTTGATGCGCACTCTGTCCGGATTGATTGTGCCAACGGCAGGGCGAATCGATTGGGCAGGCGAGGATCTACGCGGACTGTCGCCTGCGCAAATCCTCGCGCACGGTATTGCCCACGTGCCCGAAGGCAGGCGGCTGTTTAGCGCGATGAGCGTCGAAGAGAATCTTTTGATGGGTGCCTACGCACGCAAGGAATCACGCGCCGTCATCCAACGCGATCTCGATCGGGTCTATGCCACGTTCCCCAGGCTGCACGAGCGACGCAGCCAGGCCGGCGGCACGATGTCCGGTGGAGAGCAGCAGATGTGCGCGATCGGACGTGGGATGATGAGCGCTCCCCGCTTGTTGATCATTGACGAGCTGTCGCTTGGTTTGTCGCCGCTCCTGGTCGAGCAACTGGTTGAGGCGTTGCAGTCCCTCAATCGCGAAGGACTGTCGATCCTGGTGGTCGAGCAGGACGTCATCACAGCACTGGAATTGTCGACCACCGCCTATGTGATGGATATGGGGCGCATCGTCCAGAGCGGGCGCAGTTCAGAACTGATGCACGATCCCGCGATCCGCAGCGCCTATCTTGGTGCGCTGGCGGCGTAGATCCGCAGCGCACAACAAACACCTTCCCTCTTAAACCTGTTTGCGAAAGTCACACCATGTCCAGCACAATAGTCTATCCATCTGGTAACTATCGGTTCATCCCTGGCGTTTTTCAGTACTCCGCAGGCGTTGCTGCCGAACCCGGGTTCCGGATTGAACGTGTCCGCTTCGTCAAGCCTGTCCCGCTTGCCGAAGGCTTCCGCCGGATCGAGCAGACCGTGCAGGCCGCGGGCCGGCCGCTCACCGCGTTTTGCGCCTGTGAATTGCGTTCTCCGGCACCGTTCGATGAGGCTGGCTTCGAGGCATTCAACAGGGAATACGTCGGCACGCTCGCGCGCTGGGGCATTTTCGACGGCAGCGTCAACCCGGTGGCACGCAGCAATGTTTGCCCCGAAATCGATCCGCCGAAGGTTCCAAGTTTTTATGCATTCTCTTATACGTTGGCCGCCCCGTCTGCAATGCCTTCTTTCGTCGTCGCCGGCAGCGGCGAAGCACCGGAAGGCAAAGGCAGCTATAAGGATCACGTCATCAGCCGTGGTGACGTATCGACGCAAGGACTGCGCAACAAGGCGCGCTTTGTGCTCGCTGAAATGGAGAGCCGAATGGGCGCTCTCGGTTTTGACTGGCCGGACACGACTGCGGTTCAACTCTACACCGTGCACGACATCCATCCGTTCATGGCGGACGAGCTCGGCCGGCGCGGAGCAATGCGCGGCGGGCTGACCTGGCATTTGAACCGTCCACCGATCGTCGAACTCGAGTACGAAATGGATTGCCGAGGCGTCCACTTCGAAACAGTGTTCGCTGTTTGACGCCCTAATCCAGACTGAATTCCCGTACATAAGGACCCAAATGGCGACCGACAAGATTCTTTCACCCTTCGACGGCAGAGTAGTGGGCGAGATGCCCGTATCCACGGCAGAGGACGTCGAGAACGCGATTGTGCACTCCCAGCAGGCATTTCAAACAATGCGAAAGCTGCCGCGATTCGTGCGAGCGGACATTCTGGAGCGGACCGCGGAGATCCTTCGCAGCCGGCGCGACGAGTTTGTTTCGACCATCGCCGCTGAGGCCGGGAAGCCGATGTACGACGCGCGTGGCGAGGTATCGCGCGCTCTCTTCAATCTGACGAATGCGGCGGCCGAAGCGCGCCGCTTCGGCGGCGAGGAAATTCCTCTCGACATGGATGCCGGCGTTTTCGAATACCAGACCACGGATAGCCAGGGCCGTTCGATTCAGCTTTCCGATCTCGACGCGGACGCTTTGAACCGTATGCGGCGCAGGATCGGCATTGCGCGGCGTTTTCCGATCGGCCCGATTCTGGCGATCGCGCCGTTTAACTTTCCATTGAACCTGGTCCTGCACAAGGTGGCGCCGGCGATTGCGGTCGGTAACAGCGTGGTGCTCAAGCCGGCACCGCAGACGCCGCTGACCTCAGTGCTACTGCAACGGATCATGACCGATGCCGGGCTGCCGGCGGGGGCGCTTGAGATTTGCCACTGCCCGGTTCCGCTGGCTGAGTCGATGGTGCGTGATGAACGGTTCGCCATGGTCAGTTTTACCGGCAGTGCGCGCGTCGGCTGGCACATCAAGGAGATGGCGGGCCGCAAGAAGGTGGCGCTGGAGCTCGGTGGTAACGGCGCTGTGATCGTCGCCGAAGATGCCGATCTCGACCTTGCGGCGGCGCGCTGCGTTCGCGGCGGTGTCGTGTACGGCGGACAGTACTGCATCGGTGTGCAGCGCATCCTCGTGCACGAATCGGTTGTGGAAGCGTTCACGCGCAAGCTGGTCGAGCGCGTGCGTGCCTGCCGCGTCGGCGACCCGATGCAGGAAGGGATCGATGTTGGCCCGGTGATCGACGAGGGATCGGCTGTCAGAATTCAGGGCTGGGTTGACGCGGCTGTGGCCGCCGGCGCCCGTCTTCTGACCGGCGGTTCCCGATCGGGCGCGGTGGTACAGCCGACCGTACTCACGGATACAGTGAAAGGCATGAAGATTGAGGACGAGGAGGTGTTCGGGCCGGTACTCACCGTCAATAGCTATCGGACATTCGAGGAAGCAATCAAGCGCGCCGGCGATTCCCGCTATGGTCTTCAGGGCGGGATGTTCACCAACGATCTGCGGCGTGCCTTTCAGGCGCTTGAGGACTGGGATGTCGGTGGACTGATGATCAACGATGTGCCGATCTACCGGGTTGACAGCATGCCTTTTGGTGGCTGGAAGGAATCCGGTTTTGGACGCGAAGGCACGCGTTACGCTATGGAAGAGATGTCGGATATCAAACACCTGGTCATCAATTACGCTTGAGACTCCACGACTGCGGCGCGGCCAATGTATCGCGGAATTCGTATCGCGGAATTCGTCCCCCACATAGGAGCACCACGGCATGCGCATCGGCATCATCGGTGGCGGCGTCATCGCGCGCCTGTTTCTCGAACACGTAGCGCGAGGCGACATGGGCGAAGCCCGAGTGGTGGCCATCCAGGGCCGCAGCCCGGCCTCGCGCGGCAAGCCTCTGGCCGAACAGTACGGCGTGCCCTTCGTCACCAGCCTGGCCGCGCTGATCGCCGAGCGCCCGGAAGTGGTGATCGAGGCGGCCTCGCACGACGCGGTGCGCGAGTTCGCCCGGCCGCTGCTTGAGAAGGGTATCCCGGTGATCATCCTCTCTGCCGGCGCGCTCTGCGACGACGCCTTGCGCGCGCGGCTGGAGACCGCGGCGGCGAAACACAAGGCCCTGCTCTACGTGCCTTCCGGCGGCATCGGCGGCCTCGATGCGCTCAAAGCGGTATGCGTGGCCGGCGCCGATACGGTCGAAATCGCCGTGACCAAGCCGCCCGCGGCATGGAAGGGCATACCCTATGTCGAAAAACTGAACCTCGATCTCGACCATCTCACCGGGCCGGTGACCCTGTTCGAGGGCTCGGCGCGCGCGGGTGTGCCGTATTTTCCCGCCAACGTGAACATCGCGGCGGCGCTCGCCATGGCCGGCATCGGCTTCGACCGCACGCGGCTGAAGGTGGTGGCGGACCCGGCACTGGTCTACAACACGCATTACATCAACATCCGCGGCAAGACCGGCGCCATCAGCATCAGGTTCGAGAGCGTTCCCTTCCCCGACAACCCCAAGACCTCCATGCTCGCGTGCTACAGCGCGCTCGCGGCATTCAAGCAATTCAATTCCCCGGTGCGCTATGGCACGTAGGAACCCGTGCGTGGGGCGTTGTTGCGCGGTAAGAACGATGAGGAATGATGTCTTGCGTCCAAAGATTATGAGAAGTTTTCCATATTACGAATGGATTGCAGGCGTGCGGCTTCCAGGGTGCGGTTGAGGGCCACCCGGACGATGGCGGGGATGGCGCTGGCGGCGATCGGCGTCGCCTTGGTAGTCTACCGGCGCCAGTAGAAGCCGCCGTAGGGGAGGAACGGGTAGCCGTGGTGCCAGCCCGGATAACCTGGCCACCACGGGTCGAAGTAAGGACGATCGCGCCGCAACGCCTGTTCGCGCCTGAGCTCTTCGGCATGGCGCTGCTCGCGCTGGTTGATCTCCTCGGCGACGCGGTCGCGCAGTTCCTGCGCGCGCGCGGACTGGATGTGGTCCAGCACTTCCGCGCTTACGCCCTGAGCGTGCAGTTCTATCGCCTGCGATGCGCTGAGATCGTAGCGCGAACCGGTTTCCCTGATCCTGGCGATGACGTCTTTCGCCGTCGCGCCCGCCTTCGACATGCGTACGATTTCCGCCAGCGGCAGCTTGGGCTCGGGTCTGGGCAGCAGGCGCGCCAGGTCCTCGGGCGATAGCCGTGCGATGGCGCCACTTCCGCTTGGCGGCGCGGGCGCGGTGGCGCAGCCCGGGAGCGAAAGAGCCAGGGTCGAAATCAGAACGGCGCGCAACAGGGACATCGTGATATTGGACCACCCGGACGGCTTCGGCGCAACCATGTATCGACAAGGTGTCAACGCGCCGGCGCGAGGGATGTTGACCGGCAGCCCGCAATCGTTTATAAAGCAAACAGTCGTTTGTTTTGCTAATGGACCCGCCCTCATGGCTCAAACCCTGCGCATGCCGCGCAGCGACAATCGCCTGCCGCTGATTCTGGACGAGGCGGCACGGCTGTTCCGCGAGAAAGGCTACGCCGCCACCTCGATGCGCGACATTGCGACGGCGGTGGACATGCTGCCCGGGTCGCTGTATTACCATTTCGCCGCCAAGGAAGACCTGCTGGTGGCGGTGTACGAAGAGGGCGTGCGGCTGATCACCGAAAAGGTGCGCGCCGCCATCGCCCGGCATGCCGAACCCTGGCAGAGGCTGGAGGCGGCGGCGGTGGCGCATCTGGAGGCCTTGCTCAAGACCGGCGACTACGCCTTGGTCGTGATCCGGGTGCTGCCGCAGGATGTGCCCAAGGCGGCGGCACGCCTGGTGAAATTGCGCGACGGCTACGACAACCTGTTCGCAGAGTTGGTGGCGGCGCTGCCGCTGCCGCCGGAGACCGACCGCCAGAGCTTCCGCCTGCTGCTGCTCGGGGCGCTGAACTGGAGCCAGCACTGGTTCCGCGAGAGCGGCAGGAGTTCCCCGCGCAGCATTGCGCGCAGTTTTCTCAGACTGTTGCGCGAGGCGCAGAAGACCTGAGACCTTATCGAGGCAGCGCATCATGACTACACATCCACCCAAGGTACTCGTCACCAAAATCGGCCTCGACGGCCACGACCGCGGCAGCCGCGTGGTCGCTTCCCACCTGCGCGATTCAGGCATGGAGGTGGTGTACACGCCGCCGTGGCAGGACATTCCCACGGTGGTCAAGCTGGCGATGGAGGAGGATGTCGATGTGATCGGCATTTCCTCTCTCGCGACCGACCACCTGATCGTGCCCAAGCTGATGCGGGCGCTGGGCGCGGCCGGTCTGCGCGACATCGCGGTCATCGTCGGCGGCATCGTGCCCGATGCGGACGAGGTGCTGCTGCTCGAGGCCGGGGTGGCGAGGGTATTCCACCCGGGCAGCGCGCTCGAGGAAATCGCGGCGGAGATAGTCCGCCTCACCCGCGCGCGGCGCGCAGTGAACGCTTAAAGGGGTGACGCAGATGAACAAGCCACTGGATGCGAGCAAACTGTCCGAGCGTGAAACCGGGCCCGGGCGCTGGCAGCGCGAATACGCGGAGGGCGCGCGCGGCGGCAAGCCGGTGCGCAACCGTTCCGGCATCGAGGTGAAGCCCCTGTACACGCCGCAGGACTGGGGCGGCGACCATGCCGCCGATCTCGGCTACCCGGGCCAGCCGCCCTACACGCGCGGCATTTACGCGAGCATGCACCGCGGCCGCGCCTGGAGCCAGCGCCAGCTGATCGGCCTGGGCACGCCGCAGGACTACAACGCGCGCCTGCTCGACCTGATTGCCCAGGGAACGACCGCGGTATCGCTGATCCCGTGCAACTCGGTGTTTCGCGGCTACGACATGGACGAGGTGCACGCCGAATTGCTCGGCACCTGCGGCGTGGTGGCGAACACGGCGGAGCACATGGAGCAGTGCTTGGCCGGCGTGGATCTGGCGCGCACTTCCTGCGCCATGAACGATCCTTCGCCGTTTACCCTGCTCGCATTCCTGCTCGCGACCGCAAAACGGCGCGGCGTCGACTGGCGCGCGATCAGCGGCACGTCCAACCAGAGCGACTACTTGAGCCACTACGTCGCCAACCACATGTTCTTTCGCATCGCGCTGCCGGGCGCGCGCCGCATCCTCACCGACCATATCGAATTCTGCAACCGGCACCTGCCCAGATGGAACCCGATGTCGGTGGTGGGGCAGCACATGCAGCAGGCCGGCGCCACGCCGGCCGAGGCCATGGCGTTCACGCTGTGCTCTGCGATCCAGTACGCCGAGGACTGCCAGGCGCGCGGCATGCAGCCGGATGCGTTCCTGCCGCGGTTCACGTTCTTCTTCGACATCTCGGTCAGCCTGTTCGAGGAGATCGCGAAGTTTCGCGCCGGCCGGCGCATCTGGGCGCGCATCACGCGCGAGCGCTTCGGTGCGCGCGATCCGCGCTCCTGGCGTTTCAAATTTCATGGCCAGACTTCGGGCGTGGATCTCACGCGGCAGCAGCCGCTCAACAACATCGCGCGCGTGACCGTGCAGGCCATGGCCGGCATTTTCGGCGGGTTGCAGTCGCTGCATACCGATGCCTACGACGAGGCGCTGTCCTGCCCGACCGAATTCGGCGCGCGCATCGCCGTGAACACGCAGAATATCCTGCGCGAGGAGGCGCACCTCACCGACGTGATCGATCCGCTCGGCGGCAGTTACTACATCGAGTCGCTTACCGGCGAGATGGAGCGGAAAATCCTCGGCATCATGGCGCAGGTGGAGGCCGCCGGCGGCATGTACGCCGCGGTGGAGCAGGGCCTGGTGCAAAAAATGATCGGCGCATCTGCGCGCGGCTTCCAGGAGCAGATTGAGTCGGGCGAGCAGACGGTGGTCGGGGTCAACGCCTACCAGGTGGAAGAAGGCAAGAGCGGGCGCCAGGCGCTGCCCACGCCCGATCCGGCGAAAATGCGCTCGCATATCGCCGCGTTCAAGGCGTACAAGGCCCAGCGCTCGCAGGCCGCGGTGCAAGCGGCGCAGGATGGCCTCGCCTCCGCCGCCGGCGATCCGAAGCAGAACGTATTCGAGCGCGTGGTGGAGGCGGCCGCTGCCGGCTGCACCCATGGCGAGATCTGCGCGACGCTGCGGCGCGAACTCGGCTTCGGCCAGCCGCTGGTGATGGTATGAACGGCGGGACTGAAGGGCGGCACATGGCAAGCGATACTGCAATCGAGACCTGCCGCGGCGTGGTCTATCCGTGGCAGCTGGATCACATGGATCACATGAACGTGCAGTTCTATACCGCGCGCTTCGACGAGGCCACCTGGCACCTGTTCGCCGCGCTCGGGATGACCACGGGCTATTTCAAGGCAAATCGACGCGGCATGGCGGCGCTGGAGCAGCGCACCCTGTACAAGCGCGAGCTGCACGCGGGCGCCCTGATTCGGATCACCTCCGAGTTGCTCGAGATGAAGCCGAAAACCATCCGCTTCCTGCACCGCATGTACGACACCGAAAACGGCGCGGAAGTCGCCACCACCGAACTCGTCGGAGCGCACATCGACACCGACGCGCGCAAGGCGGTGCCGTTTCCGGAGGACATCGTCAAGCGGCAGGCCGGTTTCATCGAAGCGCGCGCAGGATCCGCATGAAGGCTGAACCGGGGGTGAGCGGGCTTGCCGCCATCCTTGCCGGCGAGCGGCGCGCGCTGGCGCGCGCGATGTCGGCGGTGGAGAACGAGACCGCCGCGGGCAAGGCGCTGCTGCACCAACTGCAGCCGCACCTCGGGCGCGCGCGCGTGCTCGGCGTCACCGGTCCGCCCGGCGCGGGCAAGTCCACGCTGGTCAGCGCGCTCATCGGCGCATGGCTCGCGCGCAACGCCAGCGTCGGCGTGGTGGCGGTCGATCCGTCCAGTCCCTTCTCCGGCGGCGCTATCCTCGGCGATCGCATCCGCATGGGCGAGCACCAGGCGAACGAGCGCGTGTTCATCCGTTCGCTCGCCTCGCGCGGCCATGGCGGCGGCCTGTCGCGCACCGCCGCGCGCGTGGTCGACCTGCTCGACGCCGCCGGCTACGATCAGATCATCGTCGAGACCGTGGGCGCGGGGCAGTCCGAGGTCGAGGTCGCGGAAATCGCCGATACGCGCGTCGTCGTCTGCCCGCCCGGCCTCGGCGACGAGGTGCAGGCGCTCAAGGCCGGCATCCTCGAGATCGCCGACATCCTGGTGGTGAACAAGGCCGACCTGCCGCTGGCCGAACGCACCGAGCGCGAGTTGCTCGGGATGCTGTCGCTGCGCCATTACGCCACCTGGACGCCGCAGGTCGTGCGCACCGTCGCCACCAGCGGCGAGGGTGTGACGGAACTGGCCGACCTGATCGAGCGGCATGCCGCCGCCTGCGCCGGCGAGCGGCGCTCGCATGGCGGCCGCGTGCGGCGCCTGATTGCCGCGAGCGCGGCGGACTGGGTGAAGCGGCGCATCGAGAGTCTTGCCAGCGTTGAATTCGAGCAACTGTGCGTTCTGGTGCAGCGCGGCGAACTCGATTACGCCAGCGCCGACCTGCGCGCGCTGGAACTCGCGTTGCATGCCGAGAAAGAAGCTTGAACCGGCAGGAGCGCCAGGGCTTTCCGGCCTCGATCCTGTGGGTGCTGGTGGCGCTCACCCTGGGCTGGGGATTCAACTGGCCGATGATCAAGCTGGCGCTCAGCGAAATCCCGGTGTTCAGTTTTCGCAGCGCATGCCTGCTGGGTGGCGCGGCAGGCCTCTTCGCCATAGCCAGTTACGCGCGGCTGCCGCTGCGGGTGCCGCGCGGCCAATGGGGCAGGCTGCTGCTGATCGCGCTGTTCAACGTGACGGTGTGGAACGTATGCGTCACCTACGGCATCGGCTACATGTCCTCCGGCCGCGCGGCAATCCTCGCTTACACCATGCCGCTGTGGAGCGTGCCGCTTTCGGCCTGGTTGCTGAAAGAACGCATCACTGCGCGACGCATCCTCGGCGTTGGCCTGGGCACGGGCGCCATGCTGCTGTTGCTTTCGGTCGAGCTGCGCGCGATGCAGGCTGCGCCCAAGGGCACTTTGCTGGTGTTGGCCGGAGCAGTCAGTTGGGCGACAGGCACGGTGCTGATGAAGCGCTATCCGATCGACCTGCCGGTCACCGCGCTTACCGCCTGGCAACTGCTGCTCGGCGGGATTCCGATCTACGCCGGCGCGCTCGCGTTCGACCTGCATGGCCTGCAAGCGCTGACGCTGTGGCCCGCGGTGGCGCTCGCCTACAACGTTGTGGTCGCATTCGTGTTTTGCCACTGGGCCTGGTACAAAATAGTCACGATGGTGCCGGTGGGGGTGTCCTCGCTGTCCTCGCTGATGACCCCGGTGGTGGGCGTATTCAGCGGCATGCTGGTCTTATCCGAAGTTCCGCACTGGCAGGATTTCGCCGCTCTCGGGCTGGTGCTGCTGGCGCTCGCCACGGTGATGCTGCCACCGGGTTCGATCCGCGCGCTATTCTCCAAGCGCCAGGAACCCGCTGCAAAATGAAGTGTAGGGTTTCCAATTTCAGTGACGGGTTTGTGATTTCGCGACACGCAAGGCGCGTGCTATCGCTGCCACAACCGGCTCCCCGTCCAGTTGCCGGCGGTCATCATCAGCTTCGCGCTAACGGCAATGCAGGGGTGTTCGGCCGGCCGGGGATCTTGTATGGCAGCAAGCGGTCGTATTCTCTTTTTACCACCGCGTAGCACTCGCATACGCGCTGTTCCAGTTTCGCCCGATCCAGTACCTTGATGTGGCCGCGGCTGTAGTGTATCAATCCATCCGCCTGCAATTTGCCGGCGGCCTCGGTCACGCCCTCCCGGCGTACGCCCAGCATATTCGCGATCAGCTCCTGCGTCATTACCAGTTCATCGCCGGGCAAACGGTCCAGGCTCAGCAGCAGCCAGCGACACAGTTGCTGGTCCAGCGCATGGTGCCGGTTGCACACCGCGGTCTGCGCCATTTGCGTAATCAGCGCCTGCGTGTAACGCAGCGCCAAATGCTGCAGATTACCGCCCGTTGCGAATTCCCTTTTCAGAACACCCGCCTTGAGCCGGTAGCCGTTGCCAGCGCTTTGGACCACGGCCCGGCTCGGCGTGCTTTCCCCGCCCATGAACAGGGAGATGCCGACCAGACCACAACTGCCGGCGATCGCGATTTCCGCGGAGGCGCCGTCTTCCATCACGTAGAGCAGCGAGACGATGCTGGTGGTCGGGAAATACACGTAGTTCATGTGCCCGCCGGATTCGTATACCGCCCATCCCAGCGGCATCTGGACGAGTTCCAGATCAGGAAGCAGACGCGTGTAGTCCTGCGCAGGCAGGGCCGCGAGAATATGGTTTTGTTGCGGGGAATGCGGCGGAGCCATCGCGGCCGTGTCCTTACGGCGTGGGCGCGTTAGCGATATGCTCAAAGCCGAAAACGCGCCGTTACAGGAGAATCACCTCGTGCGATCTTACCCCATATGTGTGCTGACGCACAGAGCAAGCGGATGCGACAGCGGATAATTCAACCTCCTCCCCCGCCAAGCGTTTCTCCTCCTCCTTTATCGTTTGGCGGACTCCAGCCCCCGGGTATGCTCACTTCCGGGGGCTGCCTTTTTTGTGCCTGACACCCGACCAGATGATTTGGCCCCTTGCGTGCACCAACTTCCGGCCCACCCTAGAGAGTTATTCCCGGCGCAACTGATTGCCTGGGTCAGGGAAAATTTCTGAACCACCGTATCTTGCCGAGCGTACACGCGCGGCCCTGGTTCCGAGAAGCGGACCAAGGCGCTGCGCCAGCCGGCCGCCGGCGATGAGCGCCCGGCCCGGAAGCCAAGTGAAATCGCCTGGTGCATTGGCTATCCCCGTGCCCGAATGCCAGCAGCCCGAGGTTGCTGTCGTCCATCGCGGGAATTGAACCGCATTCCTGCCGTTGTTTGCGGGATGACGCGCGGCCTGACACTGTTACCCTGATTCGGTATGGCGGTGGTGGTTTCGGCGTTTGCGTTCCGATCCCATTGCCGTTTGGCCTTCGGTTGACGCGTGCACCCATTGGCGGCATATCGACACACCGCGGGGTACCGTCCTGAACTTTGTACAATTTGACAAGGGGAATAAAGATGGCGCTTTTTATGTGGAGTGATGACCTCAGTGTAGGCAGCACATTCATAGACGACGATCACAAAAAGCTGATCACGATGGTGAATAATTTCCATGACGCAATGGAACAGGGCAAGGCCAACGACGTGATTGGAAAGGTTCTCAACAATCTCGTCGTCTACACCAAGGCGCATTTCAAGCGGGAAGAAGACGAAATGCAGCGTATCAAGTATCCAAGATTCTTGACGCACAAGCAGGAGCACGACAAGCTGATAGATCAAGTGGCGGAATTGCAGAGCAGTTTCAGCAGCGGCAAGGCCATGCTCACGATTACAGTGTCAAAATTCCTGCGTGACTGGTTGTTTACCCACATCAAGCAGACCGACAAACTGCTCGCGGCGGCTCTCCGGTAAGCCGCTAAGGCGGGTATCCGGACGGCCGCAAACGGAGGATGACCGGGCCTTCGATTGGCTTGGTTCCGGCTGGTCCGGTTTGAGCGGGCATGGGGGGAGATATCCCCTCACTTTGAAATTCGCTCTAAGGTGCAGGCAGGCTGCGCCGGCGCGGAATGCGTTTCGCATCCCAATGCGCGAACGCCCAGCGCCAGAATTCGGCCAGTGCAGCGCGGCGAAGCTGCGTCGGCGGCGCCTGGCCGAGAAAATCCATGACCTGCGCGAGCGCGGGCACCGGATCGCGCGCATCCACCGGCGGCGCCAGCGTCTGCTTGGACAACTTCTCTCCGGCGGCATTCACCGCCGCCGGCAGGTGCACGTAGTGCGGCGTGGGCAGGCCGAGCAGGCGCTGCAGATAAATCTGCCGCGGCGTCGAAGCCAGCAGGTCGGCGCCGCGCACCACGTCGCTGATTCCCTGTTCGGCATCATCGACCACCACCGCCAGCTGGTAGGCATAGAGGCCATCGGCGCGCAGCAATACGAAGTCGCCGACGTCGGCGGCGAGATTCTGGCTCTTCTTTCCCTGAAGTGCGTCTTCGAATTCGATCACGCTGTCGTCCACGCGTACACGCGTGGCGCGCGCAGCTTTCCCCGGCGCAAGCCCATTGCGGCAGGTGCCGGGATAGATGGGTGAATCATTGTGCCCGCCCTCAGCCCCATCCCCTCTCCCGCTTGCGCGGGCGCGGGGAGTGCCGTGCGCGCTGCTCGCGCCGCGTGCAGGCGCGAACTCAAGGATGGAGTCGGCGATTTCGCGCCGGGTGCAGGCGCAGGGATAAACCAGGCCCTGCAGTTCCAGGCGCGCCAGCGCCGCGCGATACGCTTCACCGCGCTTGCTCTGATACATTACATTGCCGTCCCAGCCCATGCCGCAGGCTTCCAGCGTGCGCAGTATCGCGTCGGCTGCGCCCGGCTGCTCGCGCGGCGGGTCGAGATCTTCCATGCGCAGCAGCCATAATCCGCCGCGGCTTTTCGCCTCCAGGTAGCTGCCCACGGCGGCAACCAGCGAGCCGAAGTGCAGCGGCCCAGTGGGGGAGGGGGCGTAGCGGCCGCGGTATTGGTTCATGGTCGGATTTTAGGGCCTAAGCATGATTCGGGTGGCCGCACGTGCTTTGCGACCGATAGAATGACGCCGTCGTCAATGAATCCGAAACCAATGAACGCCCAACTCAAAGCCAAGCTGCTCGACTGGCTCAAGCTCGCCGGCTGCGTCGCGCTGGGCTTTCCGGTGCTGATCTATTTTCTGCAGGAGCGCCTGATTTTTCTTCCCCAGCCGATCGCGCAGGACCCGCTGCAAGCGAACCCCGGTACGGCGATAGAGGAAGTGAATCTGGTTGCTTCGGACCGGGTGCGCCTGCACGGCTGGCTGGTGCACGCGACGAATACGCGGGCGCCTGCGCCGATCCTGATCTACTTCGGCGGCAACGCGGAAGAAGTCTCCTGGCTCGCCTCGAGCGCGGGACGATACGCCGGCTGGTCCTTGCTGTTGATGAATTACCGCGGCTATGGGAAGAGCGAAGGCAAGCCGGGCGAGGCTGCGCTGTTTGCCGACGCATTGGGGATTTACGACTATGCCGCCGGCCGTGCCCAAGGCGGCCGCGTCGCGGTGATGGGACGCAGCCTCGGCAGCGGTGTCGCCGTCTACCTTGCTGCACAGCGGCCCATGGCGGGCGTGATCCTGGTCTCGCCCTACGACAGCGTCGAGAGCGTGGCCAAGGGCATCTATCCTTTCCTGCCGATCAGCCTGATGCTCAAGCACCGCTTCGATTCGCTGGCACGCGCGCCGGGGATCAAGGCGCCGCTGCTGTGCCTGGTGGCGAGCGACGACCGCGTGATTCCGCGGCCGCATTCGGAACGTTTGTATGCGGCTTGGGGCGGGATGAAGCAATGGCGCGAAATCGGACCGGCCGACCACGACAGCCTCGCCGGACAGCCCGGTTACTGGGAGGCGATCGCGGCATTCTTGGCGCGGCTGGGCTAGGCGGCGAGAGCGCGCGGGACTGGTACAATCGCGAAAAACAGATCCGGAGAAGCGCATGGCAACCGTAGAACTCACCAGGGACAATTTCGAGCAGGTCGTCACCGGCAACGACGTGGTGATCGTCGATTTCTGGGCGCCCTGGTGCGCGCCCTGCCGCGCGTTCGCGCCGACCTTCGAAGAGGCATCGGAGCAGCACGCCGACGTGGTGTTCGCCAAGGTCAACACCGAGGAGGAACAGGAGGTCGCGGGCGCGTTCAATATCCGCTCCATCCCGACCCTGATGGTGTTTCGCGAGAAAGTAATTCTCTATGCCGAGGCGGGTTCGCTGCCGGCTCCGGCGCTGGAGCAGGTGATCACCCAGGCCAAAGGCATCGACATGTCCGCCGTGCACCGCGAGATCGCCGAGCGCGGCGCCGAAGGCTGAGGCCTTCGTTTGCTGCCCGCATCCGCGTGAGCATAGCCGGGGGCCGAGCGTCCGCCGCTTGGCAAAAAACGCTGCGCGCCGCTGCCGTACTCGCCGCGCTCATTGTGCTAACCATCGCCATCGGAGCACCCATGGGACTATTCAGCGGACCATTCAGCGGAACCCGGCCGGACCATCTGGGCGTGCGCGACGGACGCCTGGCGCCCCCCAAACGCACGCCCAATAACGTCAACAGCCAGACCGACGGGAATGCCGATGCGGAGCACCATATCGAGCCCTTGCGCTACAGCGGCGACGCCAGGCAGGCTTGGGCGGCCTTGAGGCAGGTGATCGATGGCATGCCGCGCGTCAAGGTGATAACAGCGGAACCTGGCTATCTCTACGCCGAATTCACCAGCAAGCTGATGGGCTTCGTCGACGACACCGAGTTCTATCTGGAGGAGAAGGCCGGCGTGATACAGGTGCGCTCGGCGTCACGTCTGGGGAGACGCGATTTCGGCGTCAACCGCGAGCGCATCGAATCCATGCGCGCGAAGCTGGCGCAAGCACGAGCGTAGCTCAGTAGCGCAGCAGCGACGCGCGCACGTCCTGCTGTTCCAGGCGTTTTAGAAACCAGCGCAGCGCCTTGCCTTTCTCCTGCGAGCGCCAGGCGTAGTAGAGATTGCCCACGGGTGTGACTTCCTCCACTGCTTTGACCACCAGGCGCCTGGCCTTGATCAGCGCCGCGGCGGCATGCGTAGGCAGATAGCCGCAGCCCAGCCCCGCGGTTTGCGCGGCCACTTTGGATTCCAGGTCGGGGACGGTGAGCACGTCCTGGCCGGTCAACAGGCCGATGGAGCGAGGTGGCAGGTTGCGTGAACTGTCGCCGATGGCGACGGCGCGGTGGGCGAGTATCTGCGCGCGCTTGAGCGGCTCCGGCTGTTTGGCCAGGGGATGGCCGGGCGCGACGGCGAACACGAAATCCTTGTAGCCGAGCATGCGGATGGCATAGCCGCCGCCCGCCGGCGCTTCACCCGATACGCCCAGCGCCAGCTCGGCGCGCCCCGACACCAGCGCATCCCAGGTGCCCGCGAGCACTTCGTGCGCCAGGCGTATCCGGGTACCCGATTCTTCCGCGTAGAACGCCGCGATCAACGGGAACAATTGCGCCGCCGGAATCATGATGTCGAGCGCGATGCGCAATTCCGTTTCCCAGCCGGTGGCGACGCGCTTCACCCGGCATTCGAGTTCCCCGGCGGCGCGCAACAAAGCCCGGCCTTCCTGCATCAGTTCGCTCCCGGCGGGTGTGAGCCGGGCACGGTGGCCGCTGCGGTCGAACAGGGCCACGTCCAGATCCTGCTCCAGCTTCTGCACCGTATAGGTAAGCGCGGAGGGCACGCGGTGCAGTTCCGCTGCCGCAGCGGCAAAGCTGCCCAGCCGCTCGATCGCATCCATGACCTGTAGCGCGTCCAGGGTCAGTTTCATCTCGGGACTATATATTCAAATAAAATGAATGAACAGGTCAAAATTATCCGCTTTCATTACGTTAGCTGCAAGTCTACCATCTGCACATCGGGTTCAAAACATCAGAACCAACAGATAGGAGATGGCCATGTTGCAGATACGCAAGAGCAATGAACGCGGCTACGCCGACCATGGTTGGTTGCAGTCTTTCCACACCTTTTCCTTTGCCGATTATCACGATCCCGAGCACATGGGATACGGCAGCCTGCGCGTGATCAACGAGGATCGCGTTCTCCCGGGCGGCGGCTTTGGCACCCACGGCCACCGCGATATGGAGATCATCAGCTACGTGCTCGAAGGCGCGCTGGCGCACGAAGACAACATGGGCAACGGCTCCAGCATCGTTCCCGGGGACGTCCAGCGCATGAGCGCGGGCAAGGGGGTGCTGCATTCGGAATACAACCATTCCAAGGATGCCGTCACGCACTTCCTGCAGATATGGATCGAACCCAATGTCACCGGCATCCGCCCGAGCTACGAGCAGAAGCATTTCGACGCCGCGTCCAAGCGCGGCCGGCTGCGGCTGATCGCCTCGAGCGATGCGCGTGAAGGTTCGGTGCTGATCCATCAGGACGCGTCCGTGTATGCGGCGCTGCTCGACGGCGCCGAGCGCATCGAGCACAAGATCGCTCCCGCGCGCAAGGCGTATGTGCATGTGGCGCGCGGCAAGCTGACGGTGAATGGCCAGCCGCTGCAAGCGGGCGATGCGCTCAAGGCGACCGGCGTGACCGAGATGGTTTTTGAAAACGGTGAGCAGGCTGAAGTTATCCTGTTCGACTTGGCTTGATCAACGACAACGAAAGGAAGCAACACATGAACACGAACCTGCAAAATTCCGCGGCCCTTGCCGGCCGCATCCTGTTGGCGCTGATATTCATTATCTCGGGCTACGGCAAGATTGGCGGCTATGCCGGTACCGCGGGCTACATGGCGAGCAAGGGAATGCCCATGGTCGACGTATTGCTGCCGCTCACCATTCTGGTCGAACTGGGCGGCGGTTTGCTCATCGCCATAGGCTGGAAAGCGCGCTGGGCTGCGGCGGTGATGTTCCTGTTCCTGATTCCCGTCACGCTGGTGTTCCACAATCCCGCCGGCCTCGATCCGGCCGCGGCGCAACAGCAGATGATCCAGCTGCTCAAGAACCTGTCGATCATGGGCGGCATGCTGGGCCTGTTCGCATTCGGTCCCGGCGGTCTGAGTCTCGACGCGAAGAAAAGCACATAACCAGGAGAATCATGATGACCAGCAAGATATTGATCGCGTTTTATTCCCGTGGCGGCGTTACCGAAGCGCTGGCCAAAGCCGTCGCCGAGGGCGCCAAGGCCGAGGGCGCCGAAGTGCGGCTGCGCCGCGCGCGCGAGTTCGTTGGCGAAGAGGTGATGAAAAAGGCGCCTGGCTGGCTTGAAGGCGCCCAGCGCATGAACGCGCTTTATGAGGCGCCGACCGAAGCCGACGCCGAGTGGGCCGATGGCATCGTGTTCGGCACGCCGACCCGCTTCGGCAGCATGACGGCCGAGCTCAAGGCCTACATCGACAGCCTCGGCGGACTGTGGTTCAAGGGCGCGCTCGTGGGCAAGGCAGGTTCCGCGTTCGCCTCCACGTCGACGCTGCACGGAGGCAACGAGATGACCATCACCGCGCTGTATGCGCCGATGGCGCACCTCGGCCTGATCCTGGTGCCGACCGGCTATGCCGATCCGGCGCTGTTCAAGGCGGGCACGCCCTATGGCGCTTCCTCGGTTTCCGGCAACACCAGCGCGCCGCCGAGTGCGGATGACCTGGAGGTTGCACGTTTCCAGGGCAAGCGCGTCGCCCGTATTGCTGCGGCGCTAAAGGCGGCACGCTAAGACTGCAGCAAGGCAGCAAAGCGGCCGCGTCAGCGCGGCCGCTTTGCTGTCGACGGCGTGGCGTATGATGCGCCGATTGCCGAATCGCCGAATACCGGGATCGCGCATCCGGAGGAATCGCCATGCATCTGCTCGAACAGGCTGCAATCTTCCTGCTGGCCGCCGTGCTGTTGGTGCCATTTTTCAGGCGGCTGAAGCTGGGTGCGGTGCTCGGCTATCTTGCCTCCGGCATGGTCCTGGGTCCCTGGGGACTGGGCCTGGTTGGAGACGTCGAGGCAACCCTGAACTTCGCCGAATTCGGCGTAGTCCTGCTGCTGTTTCTGATCGGCCTCGAATTGCAGCCGAGCCGGCTGTGGGTGCTGCGCCGGCCGGTGTTCGGCCTGGGCGGGGCGCAGGTGGCGGTGACCACGCTCGCGCTGCTCGCGATGTGCCTGCCGTTCGGCCTGGACTGGCGCGAGGCGCTGGTCGTCGGCTTCGGTCTTGCCATGTCCTCCACGGCGCTGGTGATTTCCTCGCTCGCCGAGCGCGGCCAGCTCGCCGAGCGCCATGGCCGCAACGCCTTCGCCATTCTGTTGTTCCAGGACCTGTCGGTAATCCCGATGCTGGCGCTGCTGCCGCTGCTGGCCTCGAACGCCGCGCACGCGGGCGGCAACTGGATGGCCGCGCTCAAGGGTGTGGCGGTGATCGTCGCGGTGATCGCAGGCAGCCGGCTGGTGGTGCGACCGCTGCTCAAGCGGGCCGCGCGCTATGGCGGGCGCGAGGTGTTCACTGCCGCGGCATTGCTGCTCGTGATCGGCGCCGCGCTGATCATGGAGAAAATCGGCTTGTCGATGTCGCTTGGCGCCTTCCTCGCGGGCGTGCTGCTCGCCGACTCGGAGTTCCGCCACGAGCTCGAGGCCGACATCGAGCCGTTCAAGGGCCTGCTGCTGGGTTTGTTCTTCATCGCCGTTGGCATGAGCGCCAATCTCGATCTCGCGTGGCGACAGCCGCTGGCGGTGTTCGGACTGGCGCTGGGCCTGATGGCGGTCAAGTTCGCAATCATGTATGCGATCGCGCGCGCGGGCGGCTCGCCCAACGATACCGCACAGCGGCTGGCCGCGGCGCTGGCGCAGGGCGGCGAGTTCGCGTTCGTGCTGTTCGCGGCGGCGGCGGGCATGGGCGTGTTCGCCGCGGCCACCGCGCAGCTGCTGGTAATGGTGGTGACCCTGTCGATGCTGCTCGCGCCGCCTTTCATTGCGCTGCACGAGCGTCTGCTGCAGCACTGGCTGGCGCGGCGGGCGGCGCCCGAGTACGACAGCATAGATGGGCCCGGCAACCCGGTGATCATCGCCGGGTACGGCCGCTTCGGTCAGATCGTGTCGCGCGTGCTGCGCATGTGCGGCCTGCCGTTCACGGCGCTGGAGGCGAGCTATCAGCAGGTGGATTTCGTGCGCCGCTTCGGCAACAATAAAGTCTATTACGGCGACGCGTCGCGGCTGGAACTGCTGCACGCGGCCAAAGCGGGCGAGGCCAGGCTGTTCGTTCTGGCCATTGACGACGTCGAGGCCTCGGTCAAGACCGCGGCGGTGGTGCGCAAGCACTTTCCGAATCTGCCCATACTCGCGCGCGCGCGCAACCGCGTGCATTTTTTCCGTTTGCGCGACCTCGGCGTCAAGGCCATCTACCGCGAGACCTTTCCCGCGAGCCTCGATGTCGCGCGCCAGGCGCTGCTGCGGCTCGGTTTCGGCGTCGCCGCGACCGAGCATGCGATCGCGCTGTTCCGGCAGCACGATGAGGCTCAGCTCGAGGCGCAATATGCGGTGAAGCACGACGAGGCGCAATTGATCCAGAGCGCGAAGCAGGCGGCCGAGCAATTGCGCGAGTTGTTCGAGGCCGACAACTTCGGCCCGCTGGCCGAGCTCCCGCGCAGTGCCGAGGCGGGCAACGCGCGCCATGCATGAAGCGCGCGCCCCATTGTCGGTGCGATCAGGCCTTCTCCCTCACCGGTGAAGCTCTGATTGCTTCCGGCTTGTCCGGCTTAGGCTTTAGAATGCCGGTATGAAAAGCATGGTCATCCTGATTTCAGGCCGCGGCAGCAATATGCAGGCTATGGTCGAGGCCGGATTGCCGGTGGCGGCGGTGATCAGCAACCGCGCCGACGCCGCCGGTCTCGCGTACGCCGCCGGCCGCGGCATCGCCACCAGCATCGTTCCCCATCGCGACTACGCCACGCGCGAGGCGTTTGACGCCGCGCTGGCGCAGGCGATCGATGGTTTTCGCCCCGATCTCGTGGCCTTGGCCGGTTTCATGCGCATACTCAGCGATGGCTTTGTGCTGCGCTACCAGGGCCGGATGCTCAACATCCATCCCTCATTGCTGCCCGCGTTCCCCGGGCTGGATACCCATGCAAGGGCGCTCGCTGCGGGGGTGAAGCTGCATGGCTGCACGGTGCATTTCGTCACCGCGCAGCTGGATCACGGACCGATAGTCATGCAGGCAGCGGTGCCGGTGCTTCCCCGCGACGATGAAGCCAGGCTCGCCGCGCGTGTGCTGGCCGAGGAGCATCGCATTTACGCGCAGGCGGCGCGCTGGTTCCTCGAAGGGAAACTGGTCATCGAAAGCGGGGTGGTGCGCGTTAAGGGAGATCCTCCCCAACAGTTGTACGCGCAGTGATCAGATCCGCAGCTCATTACAATACGAGGGCATGTATCCCCTCGTCCTCCCCCGAGTCAGGGGCCGTTTCGATAATTCTGAGACGGCCTCTTATCGCATTCATCGCATTTGTCGCCGCATGTGTTTTTTCCGGCGCAGGCGCGGCGCAGCCGCCGCACAGAGTAAGCCTGACTTTCGACGTCAGCTACAACGGCATCGTCGCGGCCGAGTTGACCGAGGTGCTGGAGCACGACGGCAAGACCTTTTCGCTGAGCTCCGAAGGTCGCGGCAAAGGCATAGGTGCGCTGCTCTACCGCGGCGCCGCCAAGCGCTGGTGCCGCGGCGAGATAGCAAGCACAGGCCTGCGCCCGCTGGAGTACCGCGACCAGCGCGGCGACAAGCCGGCTGCAGTGGCAAGATTCGATTGGGTCAGGAGGACGCTGACGCAGGAGCACGACGGCAAGAACGAGACCACGAACATGGTGCCGGCGCTGCAGGACCGGCTGAGTTTTCTTTACAACTATGCCTTCCAGTACTCGCCTGATCTGAAACCGGGCAAGGAGATCAAGGTTACGCTCACCGACGGCAAGGGCCTGACGCGATTTCAATACAATGTCGCCGGAAGGGAATTGTTGAGCACTCCGGCGGGCGAGCTGGAAACCGTGCGCCTGGTAAAGCAGCGCGAGAGCAAGGACGACAGGGGTACGGAGATCTGGTTTGCGAGCGGCCGCGATTATCTGCCGGTGCGCATTCTGATCATCGAGAAAGACGGTGTGCGCATCGATCAAGTGCTGACGCGCATCGACAATTAGCGCCCAGCGCCCGACTTCGCGTAAGGATATTCCGAATCATGCCCTTGCCCCGCCCCCTGTTGGATCATACCGTGACCGCGCTGGCAGCCGTGCTGGAATTCAAGCATCCGGCGGATGCGGTCGTGTCGCGCCATTTGCGCGCACATCCCATACTTGGCCAGCAGGATCGCGCCTTCGTCGCCGAGACCGTGTTCGCCGCCTTGCGGCGCCTGCGGCTGCTGGAAACCCTGACCGGGGGTCGCGATCCGCGCCGCCTGGTGCTGGCGGCGTTGATACGGCTGCGCGGCCTCAGTCTGCGCGAGCTGGACACGGCAGTGAAGCCGCGGGAACGCGACTGGCTGGCCGATCTCAAAGCCCGAGCGGAGGACAATTCGCTTGCGGTGCGCTGCGATTTCCCCGACTGGCTGCTCGCCCGGCTGCAGCGGCAATACGGCGAAGAGGAATTACTTGCGCTGGCGCAGAGCCTGCAGCAGAGCGCACCGCTCGATCTGCGCGTCAACGTGCACAAGGGCGAGCGCGACGCGGTGCTCGCGCGCCTGGCGGCCGACGGCATCGCTGCGCGGGCGACGATCTATTCGCCGGTGGGCGTGCGTCTGGAAGGCAAGCCGCAGATCAATCGGCACGCGCTGTTTCTGGAGGGGGCGATCGAAATCCAGGACGAGGGCAGCCAGCTCCTGTGTCAGCTGCTCGCGCCGCGCCGCGGTGAGATGGTGGCGGATTTCTGCGCCGGCGCCGGCGGCAAGACCCTGGCGCTGGGGGCGCTGATGCGTTCCAGCGGCAGGCTGTATGCGTTCGACGTTTCGGAAAAGCGCCTCGCGGGTCTGAAGCCGCGCCTCGCGCGCTCGGGTCTTTCCAACGTGCATCCGCAGTGGATCGCGAGCGAAAACGACGCGCGCCTGAAGCGTCTTGCGGGCAAGCTCGACCGCGTGCTGGTGGATGCGCCCTGCACCGGCTTGGGGACGCTGCGGCGCAATCCCGATCTCAAATGGCGCCAGGACGAAGCGACTTTGTCGGAGCGCCGCGCGAAGCAGGATGTCATCCTGGCTGCGGCAGCCAAGCTGGTGAAGCCGGGCGGCCTGATGTTGTATGCGACCTGCAGCCTGCTCGATGAAGAGAACGCCGAAGTAGTGCAGTGCTTTCTGGCGACGCACGACCAGTTCGAGTTGCGGCCGGCCAACGCGGCCCTGGCGCAGCAGCGCATCGAACTCGATACCGGAGAATACCTGCGCCTCGCGCCGCATCTGCATGGTACCGACGGGTTTTTCGCCGCGCTGCTGGCAAGGAAGGCGGCGTGAGCAGGGAGCAGGGGGCCCCGCGTAGCGGGGATGCGACCGGCCGCGATTGCCGCCGGACGCCGACAGTACCCATGCTCGGACTAAGACAATGGATCGGAGGCGGCGGCATGAGCAGGGAGCAGGGGCCCCGCGTAGCGGGGATGCGACCGGCCGCGATTGCCGCCGGACGCCGA
>Ga0080064_1001869_pt1 | contig 39225 bp, 37 predicted proteins | sample Subgrocontami54m_FD_69260 | JGI IMG/M metagenome (GOLD analysis project Ga0080064, IMG submission 69260) | Subsurface groundwater microbial communities from S. Glens Falls, New York, USA - GMW46 contaminated, 5.4 m (SPADES assembly) (version 2) ...
AACGAAGGAAGAACTCCAACACCTGACGCAAAGAAAGCTCGATTCCATGGCCAACAATCCGTCATTGCTGAAGGGTCTATTCTTCCGATGTTGTGTTGCAGATTTTCTCGAATGAGCCATAATAGCGCTAGACCCCGAGGGCATCGATGCTGTTGGGAGCGACGGTCGTATATATTCTTTTGGCACGAATATCTTGATGCTCGGCTGGTTCCTGAGCGACCTAAACCATACAGGAGAGGCAGAATCACTGATCCGGCAATGTATAGCCATCCGCGAGAAAAGCCTTAACGCTGATGACTGGAAATTGGCGAATGCCCGGAGCCACTTGGGCCGGTGTCTGGCCAAACAAGCGAAGTTCGCCGAGGCAGAAGTATTGTTGCTTCAAGGCTACGATGATTTGACCAAAGCGAAAGACACTCCGCCAAAACGCGTGGGTGAAGCCCTGGCACCTATCGTGCAGCTTTACGAAGCCTGGGGCCGACCGGCCGAAGCCGAGGCATGGCGACAAAGGGCAAATAAGAACCAAATGGAAAGGAAGCAGAAATAGCAGGGGTCTGGCCGAATTGGCGCAACGGCGAGTCGTTCCTGAAGCAGAAAAACGCCCCCGCGTTCCTGTAGCACTACTTCCGCGGCCACCTGGAATGGCCCCTCCTGACCGGCTGGCCGCGGTGGTGAGCGTGACCGCAACGATGAAGCGATCGACGGACGCTCACGGCGGCAAGGACGTGATGGCGGCTTGTCGGCGAAGCGGGTCGGCCAGGATTTGGTCCAACAACGCGAGCTCATGTTCGGCGGTTTGGATGGCGTCTTGGGCGGTAGCGGGTGAAGAAAAGAGCGCGGTCGCGGTCAACTCGTAGCTCGCCTTGTTCCGAAGGCGGACCAACTTATCGAGAGCACCCGCGATTTTCTTGAGATCTGCCGACGAGGAATAGGCAAATCGCAGTCGAGCCCAGGCGTGCACGTTCTGACCTTGGGCGGGATTCTGTCCCCAGGCAAGCAGCGCGTCGCGGCATTCCAGGAACAGCGCGTAGTAAGCGTGGATGACGGCCGCGCGCCAGTGGTATTCGGATTGTCCCGAAAGCACAAAGCGGGCCACGTTCAAGAAGTTTCTACCCGCCATGGCGCTCGTCGCAAGAAAGGATCAAGGTGACATGACGCCACACGTCGGCGGAAAAGCGTGCCGTCTTCCAATCGCTGAATTGTTGCCAGTATTGCTGTTGGGGAGGCTGCGCCGCATTACACCACGCCTGGATAAGGATGCCATCCTCGCCCGTATCGTAGGCCGGGGCATATTCGACCACCACGCTTTGCAGGCCGGGAACGTGTTGCTTGAGATGCCCCACCATCTCGGCCAAGGGGGCCTGGAGGCCAAATCTTGCAGCGAATGACGCCGCCTGAGGGTCAATCGTTGTCGGAATGAGCGTTTGCGTGGACATGGGATCCCGGTTTCCTCTCGATAGGATAATTGTAGCTTTCACCGACCTGCGGACGCAACATCGATTTCACCGTCACCCCCGACCAACCCCTCGTCCAGCTCCGCCGCGAGGCCGAGGCGTGCCTGAAGGAGAAAAACGCCCCCGCGTACCTGTTCCACTACTGCCGCGGCCACCTGGAATGGCCGATCGTGACCGGCTGGCCGCGATGGTGATTCGGTTGCGCGGCTAGGTTCGCAAAGTGATGCGTTCGTTCGCCCCGTCGATCAACAGTTTCAAACCATTTCGCCGGATCGCGAGCATGCCCAGCAGCGGCAATCGTGGTTTGTCGGCAAAAGGAGAGACTGCCACGCCCAACTCCAACGACAGACGAAACGGCGGCCGGCGGGCCAATTCGTCTCGACGGCCCCGCACATTGGGGTGCAACCAAAGATCGGCTTCATGAAGAGTGGCGTGGGAACCATAGACGTTGAGGCGGCCAACTGCCCGAAAATCCGATGGTGTCAAATCGTAGCCGGTCCAAGATTGAAAATGCGTCTGTTGAAGCAAAAGACCATGATTGAATCCGGTATCCAGCACCGCAGGAAATGACTGCGCCCTCGCCGGGCACTCATCGAATCCCAGCGGGGATAGGCTAACCCAAACGATGATCTGGCGGCGCGCAACAACAATCGAAGAGCCATCGACACGAGTCGCAGTCGTGTTGGCATCGAAGAACGGCACATCGTGGAGAAGAACCGCCAAGACATGATCCTTTGCTTCGACTAGACGTCAAACAGCACTTCTGCCTCCAACGGTTCTTCCGGCGCGAGATACCTCAAATACAAGTTGCCGCGTTTCGCTCCCCGTTGGACGCATTTCATGAAAAGTTCGTGCTTGCTGGCCCCAAAACCAAGCCGGCGTGAGCCATCGTAGGCGACCCATTGACGGCGCGGCGTGCGCAGCCGCAGAAGCTCAGGAAGCTGCTGCCGGAAGGTCGCCGCCGCGAGCCGGATGATCGGCGCTAATTCGTTGGTTGGTCGGTTGTCCGCTCCGTTGGCCCCTGATACGGCCCGAGAATCAGCCGCGTTTGCAATGCGACGCTTTTTCGGGGGCGCGTTGTTTGTTCGTGTTCCAACTGCCATGATCCACCTCCTGGCCGTTATTCTACCAGAAAAGGCAGTCGCCAGGCTTGCAGAATTCGCACTACCCCCAAGACTTCGCCGTGCCTCCGCGCAAGCCCACGCCTGGCGCCCCCGCGAGGCCAAGCCGTGCCTGACGGAGAAAAACGCCCCGCGTTCCTCGTCCACTACTTCCGCGGCCACCTGGAATGGCCCATCCTGACCGGCTGGACGCGCCCGTAGCCGACGCTGCCAGCGTCGGCGTTTGGGGCATCGGTTTCGGATCGAGTCACAATATCCGCCGACGCAAGCTGCGTCGGCTACGGTGCTTCACCCACACGCCCGAGAAACCCCTCACCAGGGCGAATCGGGTGACCGTTGCACTGGCAACAATCACGGCAGCAAATCACTGACACGGCAGGTGAACTCCGGCAGCACGTCTTCGCCTGAGATCATCGCGGATTCATGCAACACACGGCCTTCGTCGGCCGAGCGATAGATCGTCACGGTACGATCCTCTGGCGCCACGACCCAGACCATGCGCACACCTTTCGCAAAATACTCCTGCAGCTTGGCGCGGATCATTTTGGATGTGTTGCTGGGCGACAAGACTTCAACCGCCAAATCCGGGGCCATATCCATGTAGCCAACGGGAACGGTCGGCAAGCGTTCTTTCGACCAGAATGCGACATCCGGACCGCGAACGGTATCGGGATCGCGGCCGACGATGAAGCCCGTATCGTTGCAGGTGACGTTGCCAAGTTGATGCTGATCGACGAAGTTGCCGATGCGTCGATCGGTTTTTGAGCAACTGACGCCGTGCATTCCACCTGGCGGCGGCATGGTAATGACCTCCCCTCGCACCAGTTCCTGCTTGGAGCCATCGGGCGGATCAGGCATCCGTAAGAACTCTTCCGCAGTGATCAGCTTTTTTGCAAGTACCGCCATGCCTGCATCTCCTTCTGCCGACGATTATACCCGGATCGCCGCGGTGCGCCGAGAGCCAATCCATCTGCGGCTGCTTACTTCTCGATAATCCGCTCATCTCCCTCGTCAGCCCTGGGCGGCGGCTTTCCGCGAGATTCTGGCGGCAAATCGTCGTCCGGCTGATCGCGTCGCGGCCGCTCGTCGCGCTCATCCTCCCAGCGCGGATCGTTCCGTCGATACACGCGGCCCACGCCCATGCGCTGTTTGATCTCATCGGCGGAGTAGCCGGACATGCCCAAAGTAAACGCTTGGGCCACGTCGCCCTGGAACATCACGATCAAGCCCCAGATCATGAGACCCAGCGATGTCGGCAGACAGTAGCTGCATAGCGCAGCAATGTTGAAGAACAGGGCGGTGATCACAAAGTTGCGGCTGCGGAAACGCAGCGCCGAGATGCCGCCGGCGATGTTCATGATCCCCGCGATGGCAATGACCGAGCCGTAGACCAAGTAAACGACCGAGATCACAGTCACCACTTGCTGAGCCTCTTGAGGCATCTGAGCGCCTTGCTGCGTGAAGAGCGAGAACATCAGCGGGCCCACGATCGCGATAAGTATTCCGAGCAGCGTCGCCAACGAGCCGTTGACGATCATCAAGATGCCGATGACGGTGACTTGGTTGACCATGTTACTTCTTTACCTCCACCCACGTCCCGGTCTTGGCCGAATCGAGGATCGCGTCGAGGACTTGTTGCGTACCCAGGGCATTGCGGAAATCCGGTTGGCACGGCTGCCCCTTGGCTAGGGCTTCAAGGAAATCGGCGACGTGATGGACGAAGCTGTGCTCGTAGCCGATCTGCAGGCCGGGCACCCACCAGTTGGCCATGTACGGGTGGTCGCCGTCGCTGACGTGGATCGACCGCCAGCCGCGCAGCTTGCCTTCGTCCTTGTGGTCGAAATATTGCAGCCGGTGCAGGTCGTGCAAGTCCCACTTGATCGACGCGTTTTCGCCGTTGATCTCGAACGTGTAGAGCGCTTTATGGCCGCGCGCATAGCGCGTTGATTCGAATAGGCCCAGTGCGCCGTTGCCAAAGCGGCACATGAAGGTGCAGGCGTCGTCGATGCCGACCTTCTCGATTTTGCCGGTGAGCGTGTGCTTGCGTTCCTTGATGAAGGTCTCGGTCATCGCGGACAGGCTGCCGATGGGACCGTTGAGCCAGATCGCGGTGTCGATGCAGTGGGCGAGAAGGTCGCCGGAAACGCCGGAGCCGGCGGCGGCGACGTCGAGCCGCCACAATCCCGTGCCGCCCTGGGGCAGATCGGCGCTGATGGTCCAGTCTTGCAGGAAGTTGGCGCGGTAGTGGAAGATCTTGCCGAGCTTGCCGTCGTCGATGAGTTGCTTGGCGAGCGTCACCGCCGGCACGCGGCGATAATTGTACCACACCGTGTTCGGCACCTTGGCCTTCTCGACCGCCCCGACCATCTTGGCGCCTTCGGCCGAGTTCATCGCCAGCGGTTTTTCGCACAGGATCATCTTGCCCGCGGCGGCGGCGGCCAGCGCAATCTCGCAGTGCAGGTTGTTCGGCACGCAAATATCGACCGCGTCGATGTCCTTGCGCTCGAGCAGCTTGCGCCAATCGGTCTCGATCGATTCATAGCCCCATTTGTCGGCGAACGCTTTGATCTTGTCTTTGTCGCGCGCACACGCCGCCTTGAGCATGGGCCGGTATTGCAGGTCGAAGAAGTTATTGACCTTGCGGTAGGCGTTGGAATGCGCCCGACCCATGAAGCCGTAGCCGATCATGCCGAGGTTGAGGGGTTTGGTCATGGTGGAGTCCCTTGGTGAAGCCAGAGGCATGCTCGCAGTGTCGGCTGCGTGAGCAAGGATTGCAACGAAAAAACGACGGGGAGAAAGATAGGGATGGCCGGGGCGCGAGACAAGCAGGAAACGGTAAGAAGCAAGTTGACTTATTTGCCGCGCCCGGCGGCGAACACAGCGGCGACATCGAGCGCGAAGCCGGGAAGCAGCTTCGACGTGGCTTGCTGGCCGGGCTTGAATTTGCCGTGTACTTTGTAGGTCTTGCCGCTCAGCGTGAGAACGGTGATCGTTTCTGTTTCAGCGTCGATGATCCAGTATTCGGGAATCTTGGCTTTGGCGTAGACGCGGCGTTTGGTCTGCAAATCGCGTTTGTGGTTTTCCTCGCCGGGACTTGGTACTTCAATGGCAAGGTCGGCGCCCTCGGGCGGTTGACGCCGGTCCTTGATCCGATGGGCTTTGACGAAAAAGATATCGGGCTCGCGCATGTGTCCTTCCCAGAGACGGATCGGGCAGGGAGCAAATACAACCTCACCCTCTTCGTTCTCAGTCACAAAATCGTCGAGTCGGCGAAGCGTGTACTTGACGATCCCTTGATGAAAAAGATCCGGCATCGGCAAGAACTCCAAAAAGCCATTGACCAACTCGACCATCTGATTGCCGCTGCTTTCTTCAAAATCCAGATACTCGTCCTCCGTCCAATGGCCTTGCAGCGGAAAGGCGCGGGCAACCTCCCAGGTCGGCTCGCCGCGCCGACGCGTGGGTCGGCCGTTGACGATCTTCGGCCGGCCGTTCGACGCCGTTCGCCGGTCATTGGCAATCACACCGGTAGCCATCGTGGTAGCTCGCTTTGCCAGTTTCCTAGAAGAGAAACCCAACCTATTGAACAGTCGGGGTCAGCGTAAAAACCTATCCTACACCATCGCGGATTCGTTGTCATCTTATCATTTAGGCGTGCCGCCTTGACATCGCGTCTCCGGTCGGGTGAGATGAGAGAGGTTCTGAGGACGATTCATGCACGATAAGGTCATTGCACGCCTGCGCCGGCAGATTGCCGCCGTCTTGATCCTCAAGCACGCGTTGCTTTGGTTGGCGGCTTGGGCGTTTATGTGGGGCACGTTCGTCATCGTTTGGCGCGTGGCGACTGGCGTGGCGGCGGCTGAACTTTGGCTGGGCCTAGCGGCGGCGCCGTTGTTGACGATTTTCGCAGCCGGCCTCGCGCTGCGCGGCGTGCCGAGCCGGGCCAGGCTGCGGGCGGTCGTCGATGGCGCCAGCGGCTGCGGCGGCTTGCTCATGGCTGCGGCCGAAACTCCGCTCGGACCGTGGCGAAAATCCTTGCCCGACCCGGCGCGGCTGCAAGTCACCTGGCGCGGCGGTCAGGCATGGTTGGCGTTCTTGGCCGGCATCGCTTTTCTGCTCGTCGCCCTGCTCTTCCCGCAATCGCTGGTGACGCTCGCCGGCGCAGCGCCGCTCGACATTACCCAAGAAACACAACAACTCGCGGCTCAGCTCGATGTGCTGAAGCAAGAGGCGGTGCTCGATCCGCAGCGGGCCGATTTTCTCAAGGATCGGCTCAAGCAGCTCAAAGAGGACGCGTCCGGCACGAGTCCCGTGAAAACGCTCGAAGCGCTCGATCATCTGCGCGACATCGCCACCAAGGCCGCCAAGCAAGCCGCCGAAGCCGCGGTCGCCAAGACCGAAAAGCTTGGCCAGGCGGAGGGGTTGGCGGAGGGGATCCGCAAGAACGACGGCGAACTCGAGCCGAAGCTGCAAAAGCAAGCCATGGCCGCGCTGGCGGCCTTGGTGCAGCAAGCCGCGGGTGAAACCGATTTGGTCAACCAGCATCTCGATCCGGAGCTGCTCAAGCGTCTCCAAGGTGCAAGATTGACTGCGGAGCAATTGCAGAAGCTGGCCGAGGCCCTCAAGGCGAGCAAGCTCGACTTGACGAAGATGGTCGAGAAACTGCGCGCGGCCAAGCTCATCGACATTGAGCTGCTGTTCAAATGCAATGCGGCCGGCGCGTGCGATTGCGACGGCATGCTCGCCAAGGCGACCGGCAAAACGAAGTCGACCAAGGGCGGCAGGGGCGGCGTCACCGAAGGCGGCGGCTCGTCCCCGATCACCTGGTCGCATGACACCAAGGAGGACAGCACGAAATTCAAGGAAGAGACGCTGCCGCCGGGCGCCCTCGCCAAACTCCGGGAAAGTACGCTGGTCGGCGTCGGCCAGGCTAATCCTGACGGCGACAAGCAGCGCGACCCTTCGCAGGGCGGCGCGTTGACCAAAGCGCCAGCCGGCGGCGGCTCGGCCAACGCGCAAACCATTCTGCCGCGGCACCAACCGACCGTGGAGCGATTCTTCGCTCGCCCAAAAACAAAGCAAGACTGATCCGCAGATTACGCAGATTTCGCCGATTGGTGGAACTGAAGGGCGTCTCTTCTTCTTCCGCGAAATCTGCGCAATTTGCGGATAGACTGTGAGCAATGCAAAATCATCAACCCGCGGACACGCTCCTGCAACCGGATCAGCTCAAGCCTGCCGTGGCGCTGGCGCAACAACTCTTGGGCCAGCTTGACCGGCTGTTGCTGGGCCAAGCGGATTTGCATCGCCTGGTGCTCGTCGGCATTATGAGTCGTGGCCATGTCTTGCTCGAAGGCGTGCCCGGCGTCGGCAAGACGGCGCTCGTCAAAGGGCTGGCGCAACTGCTTGGACTCGACTTCAAACGGGTGCAGTTCACGCCCGACCTGATGCCCAGCGACATTCTGGGCACGCACATCTTGCAGGAATCGGCCAACGGTTCGCGCGAGATGTCCTTTCGCTCCGGGCCGATCTTCACCAACATTCTGCTCGCCGACGAAATCAATCGCGCGTCGCCCAAAACCCAATCGGCCTTGCTGGAAGCGATGCAGGAACGCTGCGTCACGCTCTTGGGGACGACGCGGCCATTGCCAGGGCCGTTTTTCGTGTTGGCGTCGCAAAACCCCATCGAGCTGGAGGGGACGTACCCGTTGCCCGAAGCGCAGCTCGACCGCTTCCTGTTCAAGCTGAACGTGCCGGGGGCGGAGGTGGAGGTGCTCGACCGGATCATCGCGACGCGGCGGCGCGGCGAACCGCCGGCGCCCACCTGGCGGATGTCTGCTGCGGAACTGGACCAATTGTTCGCGGCGATGGAGAGAATCTTTCTCCCCCGGCCCGTGGCGCGGTATATTGCCCGTCTGGTGGCGGCGACGCATCCGCCAGCCAAGGAAGCCCCCGAGCCGGTGAAGAAGTACGTGGCCTATGGCGCATCGCCGCGGGCCGCGATCGCGCTGGCGGAAGCGTGTCGCGGCCAGGCGCTGTTGGCGGGCCGGCCGACGGCGGGCTTCGACGACGTCAAAACCGTCGCCGCCCCGGTGCTCAACCATCGGCTGATTCTGAATTACAAAGCCCGGCTGGACCAGGTCACGGCCGCCGCGCTCGTCAGTAAACTCTTGGCGTCGCTGGACGAAACCGGCCTGAATCTCCCCGAAGACGTGACGCTGACGGAGGCGAAAGCATGATCAAAACGATTAGCAGGTTTCTGTTCGTCGGATTGCTGACCGGCGCCTTGCCCGCGGTGGTGCCGGCCCAACTAGGCGGTCCGGGCAAGGAAGCCGTCGACCCACCTGCAAAAAAAGAGCGGAAAAAGGAGGAGGTGCTGCGCATCAAGGGCGAGTTGACCGCCGCGGACGCGAAAGAACCGCCAACCGAGCACATCAAGGGCCAAAAGCGCGCGGGCAGCTATCGCAAAGTACACGACTACAAGATGACGCCGGGAAAAACCTACGTCATCGAAATGACCGACCCGGAATCAAAGGGTCCGAACAACAAGTTGAACCTGGATCCCTATTTGCGCCTCGAAGATTCCACCGGCAAAGAACGCGCCTTCAATGACGACATCATTCAGGGCATCGACCAAAACGCCCGCATCATTTTCACTCCGCCCAAGGAAGACAATTATCGGATCATCGCCACCACCTGTCTCGCCGGCATGACCGGACCTTATGAGCTGACGGCCCGACCAGTCGATTTCGGCGCCATCCCGGGCATGGCTGCAGGCGTTTCGATGTTTCTGGTGCCCACGGAAATCGGCGACCTCACCATCTACGCAGTGCCTCCGTGGGGACTGAACAGCTCGAACTCGGGCAGCAACGAGGCCGACACGCACGGCTACATCGAATATCGCTTCATCATCGAAAACAACTCGGAAACCGACAGCCACACCGTCAAGCTGACGCTGCCGCGCGACAAGGACAACTATCGCAACGGGCATCTTTTGCAATCGTTGCGCCATACCGTCGAGGTCAAGCCGGGCGCCACCCGCAATGTCTCGATCTTCCAACCCGATTTGCCCCTGAGCGGCAGCAATGCCCAGGTCGAGATCGACGGCCGGCCGCAGCATCAAAGCGTGCCAATGCGTTTGTTCACCAGCCGCGGCAATCGCACGAACCCGAGCGGCGGTAGCCCACGGTCGGACTCGAGGCCGGTCATCCTTGTTCCCAGCGATGCTCTTCTGGGGGAGCTGAAGGGTAATGCGCATAAGTCGGCGGTGGCTGTGAAGACCAATCCCCCGACCGACGGAGCTTCATACGGCAGCCAAAACCTCATTTATTCCGAGCCGGGGCCCTATTTCAACAAGCACTACATCTACTACGAAACAATTCGCTTCCAAACCGCATCGCTGCTGCCCGAGGGTTGGAGCAAGCATTGGCTGGGCTATGGTTCTTGGGACGGCGTCGTGCTCACTGCCGAAGTCTGGTTGAGCGCGCCGGCGACAGTGCAAGCCGCCTTAACGCAATACGTCGAATGCGGTGGTACCTTGCTGATGATTGGGGCGGTCAAGCTCCCGGAAAGTTGGGAACGCTGCCGGAAAGAAGAGCCGGGGTTTGTCCGCTATTATCCCGGCTTCGGCCAGTGTTTGGTGGCAAACAAGGTCAATCCCAAGACCAAGAAAATCGACGTCGCCGCTTGGGACCCTGACGATTGGCGGCTCATTTTCAGCATGTGGGAGCGCGCGCCGCTCGCCTGGCAGCAGGTGCGCTCGCCCACGGACGCCAACAAGGAATTCGAAATCGTCTCTGGCCTGGCGATTCCCGTGCGCGGCCTGCTGATCGCGATGTTCCTGTTCGTGGTGCTCATCGGGCCGGTGAACGTCTACTGGCTGGCGCGCTCGAAACGGCGCATCTGGCTGCTGTGGACCGTGCCGCTCTTCTCGCTGGTCACGTGCATTCTGCTGGTCGGCTATATGCTCGCGACCGAAGGCTGGCACGGCCACGTCCATGGCTACGGCATCACGGTGCTCGACGAAACGGCGCAGCGGGCCACGACCATCGGCTGGCAAGGCTACTATTGCCCCACCACTCCTGCGGGCGGCCTGCGCTTCAGCCTCGACACCGAGCTGACGCCGCACCTCAACTACGGCCGCGGCTCGATGAGCAGCACGCGCCATCCCTACGGCATCGAATGGGCCGACGAACAACTTTTGAGTGAAGGCTGGGTCGTCGCCAAAATACCGATCCACTTCATGGTCCGGCGCAGCGAAACGCGGCGGGAGCGTGTCACGCTGCACAAGAACAATGACGGCTCGTTGGCGATCGTCAACAGCCTGGGCGCGGACATTCGCCGCATCCACCTGGCCGGACCGGACGGCAAGATTCACGCGGCCAGCGATATTCGGGCAGGCGCCGAAGCGAAGCTTGAACCCACGGATCAGCGCGCCGCCAACCAGTTGGAAATGCTCAACCGAGTTTTCGCCGGGACCTGGATCCACTGGGCGGACGAAATGGCGAAAAACCCGGAGGAGTATCTGCGTCCGGGCTGCTACGTGGCGGAGCTGGACGAGTCGCCGTTTTTGGAACAGGGCCTGCGGCACACGCAGACGCGCACATTGCGCTCAGTCGTGTTCGGCATTTTGAAAACTGGTGAGTAGTAAGTGGTTCAGGGAGAAGCCCCAGGGCGAGTCTTCGAGCCCTGGGGATAACGCGGAAGAGAAATCATGCGCGTCAACATCGTTCATTTGAAGAAATACTACGGCAACACCAAGGCGGTGGACGACATCTCGTTCACTTTCGCCTCGGGCCAGATCTTCGGCTTCGTCGGGCCCAACGGCGCCGGCAAGACGACGACCATGCGCATCCTCGCGACGCTCGACGAACCGATGGAAGGCGACGCCTTCATCGACGGCGTTTCCGTGACGCAATATCCCGACAAGGCCCGCAGGATGGTCGGTTACGTGCCGGACAATTTACCGACGCATCGCGATATGTCGGTGCATGACTATCTCGACTTTTTCGGCCGGGCTTACGGGCTCAAGGGCGGCCATCGCCGGCAGGTGATCGACCGGATCGAGGAATTCACGAACCTGACCGGCATCCGCGAGAAAGCGCTGGTGGCGCTGTCCAAGGGCATGAAGCAGCGGGTCAGCGTGGCGCGGGCGCTCTTGCACGATCCGCCGGTACTGATCATGGACGAACCGGCGGCGGGACTTGATCCACGCGCCCGCATCGAGCTGCGCGAACTCTTGAAGATGCTGTCGTGGCAAGGCAAGGCAGTGCTGATCAGCTCGCACATTCTCACCGAGTTGGCCGAGATTTGCGACGGCGTCGTCATCATCGAGCACGGCAAGATCCTGCGCGCCGGCAAGCTCGACAAGATCCTGGCCAACATCAGCGACGTGCCCAAGCGCACCGTGCACATCCGCCTGCTTGGCGGACACGAAGAGGCGTACAAGCATTTGTTGCAGACGCCGAATATTGAAAAAGCGAGTTTGCTCGTGGACAACACCGTTGAAGCGGAAGTCAACGGCGCCGAAGAAGTTTGCTGCGAACTGCTCGTCGGTCTTATTCAAACGGGCTTTCGAGTCTTGGAATTTCGCCAACGGCGCGCGGGGCTGGAAGAAATCTTCATGAATGTGACCAAGGGTGAAGTGCAGTGACACTTCTCCCCTCTCCCCTTGGGGGAGAGGGGCCGGGGGTGAGGGGTACAGGGCTCAGCCGATGAAGATGACTCAACGCTTGAAAGACTTTGCTCGCGAGCTGCGCGCAAATCCCGCTCCCGCTGAATCCATCATGTGGAAAGAACTGCGCAATCGACGATTTGCGCAATTCAAGTTCCGGCGCCAATGCGTGGTGGGTGAGTTCATCACGGATTTCTACTGTGCTCAGCTGAAGCTCGTCGTCGAACTGGATGGAGAGTCTCATTTGGCAACAGTGGAAAGAGACCGGGAACGCCAACGTTGGCTGGAGGCGGAGGGAATCAAGGTGCTGCGGTTTTGGAATACGGAAGTGTTCGACGAAAAAGAGGCGGTCTTGGAAAAGATCTGGCTCGAATGCGAGGCGCGCCGGTCCAAACCCCTCACCCCCGACCCCTCTCCCCCAAGGGGAGAGGGGGGAGAACACGCATGAAACCCCCTGGCCTTCTCGAAAAAATCGACGACGCCATCAACCCGATCGTCGTCAAGGAACTGCGGCAAGCGGTGCATAGCCGCTTCGTCGTCGCCGTGGTGCTGCTGTTTCTGATCGTTCAGCTCATCTACCTGGGCATTCACCTGACCGTTATCGGCCTGGGCGGGCAACTGGAGTCGGTCGATTACCAGGCGGGCCGCGATATCTTCACCGCGCTGCAAGTCATTTTGCTCGCCACGTGCATGCTCTTTCTGCCCGCGTACACGGGCGCCCGGTTGGCTGCGGAACGATCCGAAGTCAACACCGATCTGCTGTTCATCACCACTTTGCAGCCGCGCAAGATTATTTCCGGCAAGCTCGCCTCGGCGGTGGTGATCGCCATCATGATCTTCAGCGCTTGTGCGCCGTTCATGGCATTCACGTACTTTCTGCGCGGCATCGATCTGGTGTCGATCTTTTTCTTTATCGCAGTCGATTTCCTGGTCGTGTTCGGCAGCGTCGTCCTGATGGTGTTTTTCGCGGTGATCCCTGCCAACCGCGTGCTGAAGGCTTTCTTGGGCGTAATCGGTTTCGCGATTCTCGTGTTCATCTTCAGCATGACGCTGGGAGCCACGATCAGCATGGTGCAGTTGCTCGGCCCGCCGCGTCTCGATGACCGTGATTTTTTGGCGATTTGCGCCACGATGCTGGTGACCTTCGTCGGCGAATGCGGCTTGTTCTACACCTGGGCGGTGGCGCTGATCAGTGCCCCGTCGGCCAACCGCGCTTTGCCGATGCGCATATTCATGCTGGTCTTTGCGATCGTCAGCGGCGGCTTGTGCGCGTCCATTTGCTATGCAACCCAGCAGGAACAGCCATTCCATGCTTGGCTGGCGTTCATGGGCCAAGTGGTGATCCTGGGTCTATGGATTGCAATTTGCGAACGTCAAACCTGGACGCCCCGCGTGGCCCGCACCATCCCGCGTAATGTACTCTTGCGCGTGCCGGCGTTTTTGGTGTACAGCGGGGCGGCCGGCGGCATTCTGTTCGCCCTCTTGCTTGCCGGCATCGCCGCGTTGGGCATGTGGTTTTTCAGGGCTTGGTTTTCCACGTCGCTGCCGGGCCATTTCACTGCCGACACCGACGCCGGTTTTCGTGTCATCGCCATTCTCGTTGTCTACGTGTACTGCTACGCGCTGACGGCGGTGCTGATCCGCAACTGGTTGCTGCGCGGCATGCGCGCGGGATTCTCGTGGATTCTCACGATCTTCCTGATTACCGCGGGCAGCCTGTTTCCCTTTTTGATCTCGGTGCTGATCTATCTGGGCAAATGGGAGCCCAACGCGCACTTCTACTGGTTGCTCGGCAATCCGGGCTGGGCGGCCTATGAATTCCGTGCGGCGACTTTCGGCGCCCACCAGAATGTGTTTCTGATGTTCACCGGCGTCTGGGCCATCATGGTCACCGCGTTCAACCTGCCGTGGTTCGTCCGCCAGATGGCCCGCTTCCGGCCCTACGACGCCAGCAGTGCGGTCGCGCTGCTGATTCCCAGCGGCGATAGTTCTTCGGCGACGTTGCCGGTGACGCGGTAATGTAGAGTTTTTGGCTTGCCGTTTCGCGCTCGCTGGCAAACGACGCGCGTCGCGTCTCTTTGGCGTGAACGCTAAACGGCAAGCAATTCCTGTAACCATGGACAATCCCCTCCACCAATCCCTGCTCGACGGCGAACTGGCCGGTTCCCGTTACACCTTGCGGACCCCGCGCGGATTGCTGGCCGGTATCGTCGGCATGCACCAAGGCGCGCGGGCGGGCAGCTCGCTCGAATTCAAGGAACACCGTGACTACGAGCCGGGCGACGATCTGCGGCACATCGACTGGAACGCCTACGCTCGCAGCGATCACCTCGTCGTCAAGCTCTTTCATGAAGAAGTGACGCCGCACCTGGACGTGATCCTCGACGGCTCGCGCTCGATGGCGCTGCCCGGCACCACCAAAGCGGAAGCTGCATTGGGGCTGGCCGGCTTCTTCGTAGCCGCCGCGAGCAACGCCGGGTTTTCCCATCGCGTATGGCTGGCCCACGACGGTTGCGCTCAGCTTCAGGGAAACGCTGGGCGGCCTGACACGTGGGAACTGCCCAGCTTCGATTATCGCGGCAATCCCGCCGACGCTTTCCAGCGCCGACCGCCTTTGCTCCGCCCGCGCGGCGTGCGCCTGCTCATCAGCGATTTGCTTTGGCCCGGCGATCCGTTGCCGATCGTCGGCCCGTGCGCCGAGCGCGCCACCGCCTTTATTGTCGTGCAACTTCTGGCTGCCGCAGACGTTCAGCCGCCGGAGCGCGGCAACCTGCGCCTGGTTGACACGGAAACCGATCAGCGGTGGGAACTGCTGGTGGACGACGGCGCGATCGAGCGCTACCGGGACGCCATGGAGTGTCACCAACAGTTGTGGCACGCCGCTTGCCGACAAGCCGGGGCGTTTTTGACGTCGGCGATTGCCGAAGATGTGCTGCGCGATTGGCGCCTGGATGAGTTGGTGCGTGCTGAGTTCTTGCAGGTGATGTGACGGTCCGTCGAAATGAAGTCGAGGAGCCGACGCAATGTAGTTGCAGGCTTCTGTCTGCGGTGTATCATCGCAGGCTGAATCCGGCAACTACGAGCCCTGTGGCCCATCTCGGCCAGGCCGAACCTGAATTGCGTCGGACGGTTCACCTTGCCTTTCCATTTCTTGTGGCGGCGGATGGCGGTCGGCGCGTTCCAATTCATCGAGAAACGCGTGCAGTTCTTCGTCATCGAACGCGTCGCGCGGCAGGACATAGGCTCGGATTGCGCTTAGGCGAAGGAAAACGTGGCGTGGCGTTTCTGAAATGTCCTCAATGGCGGTCAACAACAATCGCGATTCACCGTAACAATGTCGATTGATTAGCCATCCTGGGACCAGTTCCAGTTCCTGTTCCGCCAGCGCGACTTTATCCGTGTTGTGTTGGTAGATTCTACGCACGTTTCGTTCGAGCAGGAAAAGTGCAAATGGCCGCCAAAGCCAAAAGCCAAGAACCCCCAATCCCGTAGCCAGCACCAAACCCAGCGCCAAAGTCAACGCCGACAGCCAGGCCGGTCTTGGCTCGCCGGGGTTCGGCATCACGTGCATGACGATTTGAAAATACACGAAAAGGACATTGATGAAGACAACAACGAAGATGAACGCTGCCACGAACAGGCATTGTCGTTTGAACACCACGGAATGCTCATGGAAGTGGCGTCCAAAGGCGACGAAGTCTTCGAGGGTATTCTGATACCTGAGTTTCATATCATATGTCCTACCGAAAGAAAATCGGTTCGGTAAGATGACGACTGTCCCGCTCGGAGACGCCTTCATGCCCGAACTTCAGGTTATTCGCGCCGTCTGCCCCCACGATTGCCCCGACACCTGCGGCATGCTCGTCACCGTCGAGAACGGCAAGGCGGTCAAGCTGCGCGGCGATCCGGACCATCCGTTCACGAAGGGTTTCCTCTGCCAAAAGGTGGCCCGCTATCTCGAGCGCGTTTACCATCCGGAGCGGTTGCTGTATCCGCAGATTCGCAGCGGACCCAAGGGAACCGGCCAATTCCGGCGAGCGACCTGGGACGAGGCGCTCGACTTGATCGCGACCAAGTTCCGCACGATCGCCGCGTCGCCGGACGGGCCGCAGGCGATTTTGCCCTACAGCTACGCCGGCACCATGGGCAAGCTGCACGGTTCGAGCCTCGACCGGCGCTTCTTCCATCGGCTGGGGGCGTCGCTGCTCGACCGCACCATCTGCGCCACGGCGGGGGCGGCGGGGTGCGACATCACGCTCGGCACGCGCGCGGCGTTTGATCCGGAGGCGATCGTTCATGCCCGCTACATCATCAACTGGGGCTCGAACACCAGCGTCACCAACATGCACCTGTGGACGCTGATGCACCAGGCCCGCAAGCGTGGCGCTAAATTGATCGCAATCGATCCGCACAAGAGCAAGACGGCCGAGAAGTGCGACTGGTGGATTCCCATTCGGCCCGGCACGGACGCGGCGCTCGCGCTTGGGTTGATGCACATCTTGTGGCGCGACGGTTTGACCGATGAAGATTATCTGCAGCGCTTTTGTGTTGGCGCCGACCAACTGCGAGAGCGGGCGCTGAAGGAGTACTCGCCGGACCGAGTCAGCAAAATCACGAACATTCCTGTGGCCGACATCGAGAAGCTGGCCCACGCCTATGGCACGATCAAGCCGGCGTGCATTCGGGTCAACTATGGCTTGCAACGTCACAAAGGCGGCGGCATGGCGGTGCGGACCATCACGTGTCTGCCGGCCGTGATCGGCGCGTGGCGGCATGCGGGCGGCGGGGCGCTGCTCAGCACCAGCAAGCTGTATCCATTCGACACCGCTGCGCTCGAACGGTCCGATCTGATTCCGCCCGGCACGCGCACCATCAACATGGTCCAGCTCGCCGAGGCGCTCAACGGCGAATTGCCGGGGCCGCCGATCCGCGCCATGTTCGTCTACAATTCCAACCCGGCCGCGGTGAACCCCGACCAGGGCCGCGTGCTCGAAGGGTTGCGCCGCGAAGATCTATTCACCGTGGTTCACGAACAGTTTGCGACTGACACCGCCAGGTACGCCGACGTCCTCTTGCCCGCCACCAGCCAGCTCGAACACTTCGACATCCACGGCAGCTACGGCCATCTGTACGTGCAGACCAACGAGCCGGCGATCGCGCCGCTTGGCGAGGCGAAGTGCAACACCGACGTGTTTCGATTGCTGGCCGCGAAGATGGGTTTTGAAGCCGAGTTGTTTCAAGTCAGCGACGAGGAACTTGCGCGACAATCGCTCGCCGTTTCGCGCTCGAATGGTGCCTTCAAGAACATCACGCTCGATCAGTTGCGACGCGACGGTCCCTTGCGTCTGAATCTCCCGAAGAACTATGCGCCATTCGCAGAGGGGAACTTTCCGACGCCGTCGGGCAAATGCGAATTGTATAGCAAGCGCTTGGCTGCCCAGGGGCTCGACCCCCTGCCCACTTACACGCCGCCGCACGAAGATCCGCAGACCCGGCCCGATTTGGCGGCGAAATATCCGCTGCAAATGCTCAGCCCGCCCAAGCCGGCGTTTCTCAATTCGACGTTCGTCAATATCGATTCGCTCCGTCAGGATGCGGGCGAGCCGAGCGTCGAAATCCACCCGGCCGACGCCGCCCATCGCAACATTCGCCATGGCCAATGGACACGTGTCTACAACGATCGCGGCAGCTACCGGGCTCGCGCCGTCGTCGGCGAATCGGTCCGGCCCGGCGTCGTCGTCTGCCTCGGTGTTTACTGGAGCCGCTACACGCGCGACGGCGCCAACGTCAATTCCACCACCAGCACCGCCCTCACCGATTTCGGCGGCGGCGCTACATTTTTCGATAATCTCGTCGAGGTCGCGGCCGACTGACCCATCGTTCCGGCTGTAACGACCGTGCGGGATATTCCAGCATCAAGGAGGATGCGTCATCGCCTTTGCCTCTTTTTTCATGGGCGCGGCGCAAGGAGCCGCCGGATTGGCGTTGAAGATGGTAGGGTTTCTATAGGCCAGCTTCAATTCCGGAGACGGAACCCATGCGAAAACAACTACTCTTCGCCGCCATGTTCGCCGGGTGCTTGTACCCATCGGTCGCCACGGCGCAATTCGGGCAAAACGCCCCGCAAGGCCCCAGCGCACCAGCGAATTCGACATTCCTGCCCCGCGCTGGCGGGCAACGGCTCAATAGTCAGCAGTTCTACCCGTTCGGCTATGGCAATCCGCAGAACAACTATTACAACGGCGTCTTCGGCAACAACGGCTACGGCAACAACGCTATGAACCCGTACGCCAATTACGCACCTGGCGGCTACGGTTCGCCCTTCAACAGCTCGCCCTATGGCAACCCATGGCAGGGCAATCCCTTCGGCGGCGGTTTCAACAACGGCTTTCAGAATCCTTACGGATTCGGCAATATGTACGGTCCGTCCGCGCCGTTCGGCGGCTATCAATTCAATGGCTATGGCAACTTCGCCCCGATCGTCGGTTTGAATAATGGCTGGTGGCCCTATCAACCCGCTTACAACTACAACAGTCCCATCAATCAGTATTTGAATCAACTGTACTTGCAAGGCTTGCCGGGCAACGGCAACGTGCCCAGCAGCAGCAACAGCGGAATCTTGCCGCGCAATCCGTAGTGCGGTCGGCCTGACTGTTCGACATGAAATGTCGGATCAACAAAGGAGCCGCGCGAGCGCTAACTCGCGCGGCTTTTCATTTCCTGACTCCTGACTCCTACTCCTCTTCCTCGTCGTGCACCATCTTCGCCTTGCTGACGATTTGCTGCTGCACGTTGCCCGGCACCACGTCGTAGTGGTGGAATTCCATCGTGTACGCCCCCTGCCCTTGCGTGATGCTGCCGAGCTGGGCGGCGTAGCGTGTCATTTCGGCGAGCGGCGCCTTGCCCTGAATCACGGCCAGGTCGCCCGGCAGGCTGTCCTGGTTCTCGATCCGCGCCCGCTTGGTGTTCAGGTCGCCCAGGATCGCGCCGGTGTACTTCGACGGCACCGTCACTTCCAAGGTCATGATCGGCTCCAGCAGCACCGGCCGCGCGTTGAGAAACGCCTTCTTGAACGCCATGCGGCCGGCGGTCTTGAACGCTTGCTCGGAGCTGTCCACCGCATGATCCTTGCCGAAGTGGACCTCGACCGCCACGTCCTGGATGCGATAGCCGGCGAGGGCTCCGTGTTCGAGCAGTTCGCGGCAGCCTTTTTCGACGGCGGGAATGAATTGGCTTGGAATGCTGCCGCCGACGATGTGGTCGAGGAAGGCGAAATTGAAGTCCGGGTCGTAGTGAAAGTGACGGAGCTTCTCGAACTTGCTCTTATTGGCGAACTTCTCGGCGCAGTCCGTTTCATTCGTGAGTCCCAGGTCCTTGAGCGGATGGACGCGCAGGTGCACTTCGCCGAATTGGCCGCGGCCGCCGGATTGTTTCTTGTGGCGATGATCGGCGGCGCCGTCAACGGTGATGGTCTCGCGGTACGGAATCTTCGGCTCGTGGGTGATGATTTCCAACTCGAAGCGCGACTTGAGCCGCCGCTGGATGACGTCGAGATGGAGCTGGCTCATGCCGGTGATGACCAGCTCCTTGGTTTGCGAGTCGCGCGTGATTTTGAAGGTCGGGTCCTCGTCGGCGATTTTGTTCAAGCTGCCGGAGATTTTCTGCTCGTCGCCGCGTGCCTTGGGCTCGACGGCCAGGCCGAACATCGGCGCCGGAAACGTGGGCATGGGCAACTTCATCGGATGCGGCACGGTGCCGACGGTGTCGCCGATCTTGAGGTCTTCGACCTTGGCGACGGCGATGATGTCGCCGGCGATGGCGTCGTGGACGCTCTTCTGCGTCTTGCCCTGCATGACGAACAGGCCGGAGCTGCGGCCGCCGCGTCCTGTGCGGGCGTTGATGATCTGCTGGTCGCCGGCCAGCTTGCCGGAGTAGACGCGGAAGAAGCTGAGCGTGCCGACGAACTTGTCGGAAAGCGTCTTGAACACCTGGGCGACGAATTCGCCGTTGTCGCTGAAGTCCAATGCGACTTCCTGGGCCTTGTCGCCTGATCCCTTGACCGCCTTGTGCGCGGGGCCCTGCTTGGGCGACGGCGCGATATTGGCGAGCCCGTCGAGCAACTCCTGCACGCCGATGTCCTTGTCCTTTTTGGTCGAAGTGCAGAAGATCGGCACCACGGTCCCGGCCGCCAATGCCTTGGGCAGCGCGGCCAGCAACTCGTCGCCGGAGACGGTTCCTTCGGTCAGGTATTTTTCCATCAGCGCTTCGTCGTTCTCGACGATGGCATCGATGAGCAGACTGCGTTCAGCATTGATATCGATGGGGCACCCGGCAAGCGGCGACGCAGGCGGATTGAGCACGCTGACCACGCCGCTGAATTGTGGGCCGATGCCGACCGGAACGTTGAACAGAACACAACCCTTGCCGAAGGTGTCGCGCAGCGCCTTGAGCAGCTCCGGGAAGTGGATGTTGTCGCCGTCGAGCCGGTTGATGACCAGCATGCGACACAGGCTGCGCTTGCCCGCTTCGTTGAACATGCGGCGCGTGTTGACCTGGATGCCGGCCGTCGCGGAGACGACGACGACCGCCGTTTCGACGGCATTCAAAGCGCACAACGCCTGGCCGACGAACTCGGGCTTGCCGGGGGTGTCGATCAGGTAGATGCGTTTGCCCTGGTAATCGAGGTGCAGGAGGCTCGAATCGATCGAGTATTTCTGCTTCTTTTCCTCATCGTCGAAGTCCGAAACGCTGGTCCCTTCGTCCACGCAGCCGCGGCGGTCGTTGGCCTTGGCCTTAAAGAGCAAGGCGTCGGCCAACGACGTCTTGCCCGCCACTTCATGCCCCGCAAGGGCCACCGTGCGAATGTCGTCCGTCTTGTAGCTCGGCATAAGTGCTCCACAGAAACGCCGCTTGCGGCTTAGCGGGACCCGTCCATTGCCACGATTCGCTAAGCCGCAAGCGGCTGCAATGCCCACATTATGCGCCGCCTTCGCGCAAATGCCATCATTTTTTCACGGCATGCAGAATATCTTTCAAAGTGAGCCGGCCTTCGTAAAGGGCGCGGCCGACGATGCAGCCGGCGACGGGAATCGTCGCGAGTCGGCGGATGTCGTCCAGAGTGGTGACGCCGCCCGAAGCGATGACCGGCAGCCTTGTCGCGCGGACCATTTCCGCCATCGCCTCCACGTTGGCGCCTTGCAACATGCCGTCGCGACTGATGTCGGTGTAGACGACCGCAGCCAGCGGCAGATGCTGAAAACGCTGAGCAAGGTCAATGGCGCCGATATCCGAAACTTCGAGCCAGCCTTGCGTCGCGACCCGGCCCTGTTTGGCGTCGATGCCGAGCACGATCTTGCCCGGAAACTTGCCGCACATTTCTTCGAGCCAGGCGGGCGATTGCAGCGCCTTGGTGCCGATGACGACGCGCGTCATCCCCCATCCCAGTGCCGTGCGAATGTGCTCTTCGGTGCGCAGTCCGCCGCCGAGCTGGCAGGGCACGCCGCTGGATTGAACGATGGCACGAATGCTGGTTTCGTTGACCGGCTGTCCGGCTTTAGCGCCGTCGAGATCGACCAGGTGCAAGAAGGTTGCCCCCTCGCTCACCCAGCGCTGCGCCATGGCGGCGGGATCAGTGCCAAACACAGTCTCTTGCGCATAATCGCCCTGTTGCAGCCGCACGCACTGGCCGCCGCGCAGGTCGATGGCGCTGTAGATTTGCATGGATCCAATCCCAATCACATTTCCGCGAAGCGCCGCCACATCGCCAAACCGACTTTTTGGCTCTTCTCGGGGTGAAATTGCGTGGCGAACACGTTGTCACGCCAGATCGCCGAGGTGAACGGCGTTGGGTAATCAGTTTCGGTGGCGATGATGCTGGGATCGCGCGGCTTGACGTAGTACGAATGCACGAAATAGACCGAACCGCCCTCTGGAAGATCGGCGAGGTGCGGCGCCGGCCGCTTGACACGCAGTTGGTTCCACCCCATGTGCGGTACTTTGAGGCCAGGCATATTGTCGAAACGGACTACGTCGCCGGCGAACACGTCGAGTCCCTGATGGACGCCGTCTTCGTAACTCGTGGTGAATAGGAGCTGCAAGCCCAGGCAGACGCCGAAGAACGGTTTGCCGCGGCGAATGTGCTCAAGGATCGGCTCGTCCAGCCTCGTCTCACGCAATCTCGCGATGGCGTCGCGGAAGGCGCCGACGCCGGGGAGAATGAGCTTGTCGGCCTCGGCGACGCGCTGGGGGTCGCCGCTGATGGTCGCTGCGGCCCCGACATGTTCGAGCGCCTTTTGCACGCTCCGCAGGTTGGCCATGCCGTAATCGACGATGACGATGGTGCTCATGCCGCCTTCTCTTTTGGTCGAACCGTGCGAATCGTCAGGCTGGCGACGAATAAAAACACTGCGGCAAAGATCGTCAGCCCCAGCAAGAACGGCCAGGAAAACAGGAGCAACTGCAGCCCCTCCGGCCGCCATTGCCAACACAAATACGTGATCAGCGACCCGGCTGCCAACGACGGGCCGAACGGCAGCGAGTTGTCGCGATGCACGATCAAGAGGATGACACCGAAGACGGTCGCTGGGATCACGGCAACGAACACGGAAATGATAACCATCTGCCAGCCCAGGAAACTGCCGACCATCATCATCAGGTCCGCATCGCCCAGACCGAGGGCCTCTTTGCCGAGGCCGGCGCTGAATATGCCTCCCATGGCGCGCATGAGAAAGGTGCCGGCCAGGGCGCCGGCGATTCCCGTCGCCAGACCGGTTTGCCAATTGTCGCCCGGAGCAAGCCAGACGGGCAGCGGTCCCCACACGGGCCAGGGCTGAATGCCCTCGCGCAAACCACCCGCCGGCACCAACCATTCCCAACCCGCCGGAACGCCGGGGCCGGCGACCGGAGTAGCTCCCGCCGGGAAAGGAGCGGGTGTCCATGGCCACGGCCACGGCATCAACGTCGCGCCGACCAGGCCGATCACGGTCCCCGCCAACGTCAGCGGCAGCGGAATCTCCCGCCCGTTGAGGTCGGTCACCGACGCCGCCATCAGGAAGGCGAACAAGATTGCATGGTAGATGAACCCAACCCAGAAATACCAATGATAAAGTCCCGATGCTCGGCCCCATGGCGCGGGATCAAACCAATCGTGAGTATTGGCGACGACTTCAAGACAAAAAAGTCCGACGAAGCCAAGCCCCGTCAACAATTCGACGATGAAATACTGCGGCGAGAAGCGTGTCCCACAACTTCGGCAGCGGCCGCGCAGCCACAGGTAGCTGATGAGCGGCAGATTGTCGTACCAGCGCACCGGCAGGTGACAGGCCCCACAGCGCGATCCCGGCCAGATGAGGCTCTTTTCCAGCGGCAGCCGGGCGATGGCGACGTTGAGAAAGCTGCCGATGATCAAGCCGATGACAAAGACCAAGAGCAGCCAGTAATAGACCATCATGTCTTCAATATATCGACGCTGCGGTGGGCTTGCAGCCAGGCGACGATCTGGTCGACGACCTGTTCCTGCGTGGGCTGCGTCGAGTCGATGCACCAATCGGCACTTGCGTGATAGAACGGCCCGCGGACGCGCAGCAATTCCTCGATTTCCGCCAGACCGCCCTGGGCGAGATCGGGCCGCCGCTCGGCCGTGGTCGCATCGGCTTCTAGGCGTTGCCAGATCGCGGTCGGGTCGGCGGTCAGCCAGATCGTCACGCCGGATTTCAAGCGGTCGCGGTTTTCGGGGCACAGCACCACGCCGCCGCCGGTGGCGATCACGCATCGGTTTCGCGTCGCCAGTTCTTCCAGAATGAGCGCCTCTTTGGCGCGAAACCCTGCTTCGCCTTCGTTGGCAAAGATCTGGCGAATCGTTGTCATGAAGCGCTGTTCGAGCACTTGATCGGCGTCGCACCAGGTCCAGCCGAGGCGCTCGCCAAGCAAACGTGCGATCGTGGACTTGCCCGTGCCGCGATAGCCAATCAGGAAAATGCGCTCGGTCACCTGAGCACCGCCTCACTCCGTCGCTTCTTTTTCGCGCTCCGCCCGTTCCGCCTCTTCTTCCTGTTCCACCTTGGCGTAGTTGACGGGCGACAGGGCGCGGCGGACGACTTCCGTCATCAATTCGAAGGGGGCGGCGCGGCCGGTGAAGAGCTGGAATTGGGCGGCCGCCTGGCGCACAAACATGTCCACGCCCGTCAACACGTGGCAGCCGCGCTCTTGAGCTTCCCGGACGAGCAGCGTCGTTTCGGGGGTGTAGATGGCGTCGAAAACCACCAGGCCCGGCTTGAGAAAACTGCTGTGCACCGGGCTTTCATCCATATTCGGAAACATGCCGACCGACGTGCAGTTGATCACGGTATCACAAAGAATATTGTGGCGTGCTTCCCAATCGACGGCCTTGCAGCCGAGTTCTTCGGCCAGCGCCATGGCGCGTTCGTAGGTGCGGTTGGCGATGGTGATTGCCGCCCCTTCGCGTTTTAGGCCGTGGCCGATGGCGCGGGCGACGCCGCCGGCGCCCAAGATCAGCACGGTGCGCGTCGCAACTGATCCGGGTTTGCCGTCTTCGCCGGGCGGCAAATTGGCCTGCAACGATTCAATGGCAGCGCTGTCGTCGGTGTTGAAAGCTTGCCAATTGGCCAGCGTGTGGATGAGCGTGTTGGCAGCGCCGATGGCATCCACCGCGGGACCGTGATCGGCGGCCAGCTTGACCGCTGCCTCCTTGTGCGGAATCGTCACGCTGTAACCATGCACGGGAATCGTCTCGAACTGTTGCAGGAACACTTCCAATTCGCCGCGCGGCACGCGAAATGGGATGTAGACCGCATTGATGCCCAGCGCTTCGAAGGCGCGATTGTGAATCAGCGGGCTCAGACTGTGGCCAACCGGATCGCCGATCACGCCAAAGACCTGCGTGTCGGCGTTGATGCTCTGGAACCGATAGATCTTGTGCATTTCGTAGAACGACAAGATGCCGGGCGCGAAATTGCGTTCCGCATTGAAAGCGCCATAAGTGAAGGGCGAGCCAAGTTTAGCCCCCAGGATGCGCGTGCAGGTCCCAAGATCGCCCATGCACAGCGCCACGGTGGGCACCGGCGCGTCCTTCAGCAGCTTGAGGACGCGCAGGTTATCGGCCGTAGTCGTGGCGAAGACGGCAATCTTGACGACATCCGCGTCCTGCCGGCACATGCGCTGATAGACGTCTTCCAGGTCGTACGGCACGCCATTGAGATCATGAAAACTCACAATGCGCTTCACCTGGCCGAAACGCGGAATCCGATCGGCAACGTCGGTCTCCAGGTCCACCCAATCGAAGCCGGCCGCGATCGCCTGCCGCAGCAGCATGTGCCGCTCTTCCTCCGACCACGCCCAGCGACCGCCGTCGCTGGGACGCCGAAAAGTCGCGACCAGCGGACAGGGCCTGTTGGCGAGCAGACGCTTGAAGTCCGGCGCTTTCTTGAGAAAATCGAGGCGCAATTCGATCATCTGGGCGCCACGCTTCGCCGCCTCGTGAATCTCAATCTGGATCATCTTGTGGCGCGTTCGGCCGATGACCGCACAGATGACCGGACCAGGCGACACCATGGATCGAATCGCTCCCGCAGGACCGATGCCTCATCTTCTCCCTCACTCTAATCGGTCATGCGGGTCGGGACAAGCGAACTGTGGGAAATGTGATGGTTCTTTGGAAGATAACGATGGCTTTCGCCCCGTGGTGTCCCCAGCAATGCGCCGCGTTTCATTTCACCCCCCCCGGGGGCGCCCTGAAACGCGGCGCTGCATCGGGTGGAACCCAATGTCGCCGGTCGTGTCTTGCCTGTGCCCATCTGCGATTGACCTTCGATGGCCAAAGCGTAAAATTCACGCATCGGTCGGGGCCGTAGCTCAATTGGGAGAGCGCCGCGTTCGCAATGCGGAGGTTGAGGGTTCGATCCCCTTCGGCTCCACTTTTCGCCAACTTAATCGCCGTTGGCATGAACGCTCGCACTTGTTGCAAATAGAGGAGATCGATTGGCTTATGCGAAGACGTTTTCAACTGTTTGCAACGGCAGGAACAAGTGCAGTTCATCGTCCAGGAGCGGCGTAAAGCCGAGTTTCTCGTAAAATCGCTTCGCAGCATGATCGATCGCGCGCACTTCCACGGCGAAAGAACCGATTTCCTCGGACAGTCGTAAACAGCGGCGTAGCGCGTCTAAGAGCAATTCCAGTCCGAGCCCCTGACCCTGCATGGTTCGGTCGACCGCCACACGACCGAGCAATGTCACCGGGACATGCTGTCGCGGCAACTTTTTGGCGTGTTTCTCCGGCATGTTCATGAATGGGATCGAACTAGAGGCCAAAGTGTAATAGCCAAGAATCCGTGCATCATCGGGTCGCGCGGCGACAAAGGTTCTGCCGATCTTGCGTTTGGCATATTGGTTGACCAACGTGCGCAGGAACTCGTCGAGCATGGGATTGCCGCAACAAAAGTCGCCACGCTCGTGGCTTCGATTCAACGGTACGATATGCCAATCAGCCATGGCGTCGTTTGTATTTGGCCGCCGCGCGACGCAATGCCTGATTGGGCGGCGGCGGATTGTCGAGCATCGCTAAGAACCGATCGCGATCGCGATCCGAAAGCGGTCGTCTCGTCTCTTCCGCAAAACGCACATACTCCAAGGGAATGACCTGGGCTTTGCGAATACGCAGCTCGACATCGCTGATGTGCTCGACGATGACCATCGAATTGGCAAACGCGCGCGGCAAGGTGAGTCGTGCCTTGGCGTCGGTAGCACGCGTGATCGACGTGCCTGCCACCTCATTGCCGGCTTTGCGTTTCGGAGAGCGTACAGCGGTTGACATGGATTCTCCCTCCCAGTAGTCATCGTCGCTATTGTATCGTGTTAGGCATCCCAGTCAAGTGGTTGCCGAAAGTGGGATCGAGGGCATTTCCTGCATTCCCACCATGGGATCCTCGTGTCGATGCCGATACAACCGCGCGCCAATCTGCTGTACCGACCGCAACTCATCGTTCGGCCGCTCAAAGTGCCATGCGCGGTTTGTCGGCAGCAAGTCGTCGCCTAGTGGCCAAGGCCGGAACGGCTGCGCGCCCAGCAGCCGCAGCAGCTTGTCGCTGTTCATGCTGACATTGCCGGCGCGCGGCGGCATCGGCCCGGCTTCGAGGCGCGGGCAGCCTTTCAACAAATGCGGATCGTTATCGCCGACGCGGTTGACCACCTGAGCGATCTGGTACAGCGTGTTGGCCCGCGGCGCGCCGAGGTGCCAGATGCCCGCTTCGTCGCCAAGCAAAAATCGTTCGAAGACGCGGTTCAAGTCGTCGCAGTAAGTGCAGGATCGCACCTCGTCGAAATACAAGGTCGCGGGCCGGCCGGCGCGGAAACGCGATTGAATCCAATCGATGGCGCCGGCGTGGCGGTTGAAGCTCGGGCCCATCGGCAGCGAAATACGCAGGATCGCGGCGGCGGGACAGGTCGTGCCAAGCAGAACTTCAGCCTGCACCATCGTCTTGCCGTACACGGTGACCGCATCGGTCGGATCGGTTTCGATGTAGTTGCCGCTCCCGTTGCCCGAGTAGACCAAATCAGACGAAAGATGCACGAGGCGGCAGTCGTGGCGTTTGGCGTTCTCGACGATGACAGCAGCGCTAAAGACGTTGAGCGTGTGCGCCATCGCCGGATCAAGCTCGCAAGATTTGAGCGCGCAATTGCCGACGCAGTTGAGTACGGATCGAAAACCGCTGCGGTCGAAAAGGCGCCGCATGCCGTCGGCGTCCTCGGCGTCCAGCGCAACGATGGCGGGCTCCGTCAACTTCCACGTTTGCGTGGGACGAACGCCAACCACCTGGCCGGCATAGCGGCGCTGGAAGTGGCGGAAAGCGTTGAAGCCTGCAACGCCGGTAACGCCTGTGATCAAGAGGGGCAAGTGCACCTAAACACCAACGACGAGTTTCGAAATGTTGTTCTGAAAATTCCTGAGGACCCTGTGAGGCGCGCCGTCATTGTGCCTTGCGGATCAGATTGTGGCCGTGTTGAGTTTTCTCCTTCTTGAGCGACTCCAAGATCGCTCGGCGTTTCCGCAGGGCCGCTTGGTCGCGGTCACGAAGCATGTAACGTCGAGTGGTCGTCACGTACCTTGGCGAACGGGCTTCGTCGCGGAGTTGCTCCATGAGTCGGATCTCTCTTTGCCGATGCACAATCGCTTCGGGAATCTGGCCTCTCAGTTCGAAGAGCAGGGCCAAACCCTCTGCGCGAATGATGGCTAGATCATTTTTGGGCAACTTGGTAAGCGCCATTTCCAAGCGATCCGCGTAACGCTCGGCTTTCGCCCTTTGTTTCCGCGTGTACAACCAGTATCGCGCTTTATTGCACAATTGGTCCAACGTGCCCCATAACTCGGCGTCGCTAGAAGCGGCGCTCAGCGTCTGCTGTTTCTTGTGCGTCATCGGGTGATCTCCAGCTCGGCCGAACCAATTCGGGGTCACGTTCCGGCCGCATTTTTCGTGCAAAAGTGGACATTCGACGCCATTCGCGTCTTGCCTCATCATATCGCCGGTCGGCTGCCGCCTTCTCGTTTGCCGCTTTTTTCCGGCGGCGACGCTTCTTTACCGGATCGGATTTTCTCCGATGGCCACGTCCCGGTTTATGGCCCATGGCGCTAACCACGCATGCGCGACGGTAATGAGAGGTTTATACCTTGAATCGCCTCACTGCGACAAGTTCAACGTCACCTCGTTCGCCCCGGCCTTCACTTCGAAGCGCAGTTCAGTCGTCTTCGGATCGGCGTACTTCACCGGCAGGCGATTGGCGCCGAGCTTGCCCGATGGCTCGAAGAACGGCTCGCGCAGCACCACCGTGACGGCGTAGGTGCCCGTCGGCACGCCGTCGAACGCCGTGTAGCTCGACATGGCGAAGGTGCCGTCACCCTCCGCAAAGGCGTCGCTGGTGCGCGAGTAGGTCTTGCCATCCGCGCTCACAAGGTGGAATGCAACATAGGCATTCGCCAACACCGCGCCGTCCAGCGTCACTTTGCCGCGCACCGACTGTACCTGCTTGCGGTTGTAAATTGGCAATCCCTCCTCGGCCGTGATTGTGCGCTTGAGGTCTTCAGGATAGATGCCGTCGAGCATCACGTTGGCAAACACCGGGCCTTGCTTGCCCATGGTGGCCCAAACGATGTGGTCAAATTCGCCGTAGCGCAGGCCGCGCAGTTTGCTGCCGCCGCCGGTCGTGGCGAGCTGATAGTAGTTCATCCCCTGGCGGACAAACTTCTGATAGCGGTGGATATGGCCGGCGAACACCGTGTATTGCCGGCCGGCGAGCGCCTTTTCCATGTCGAGCCAGCCGTTGGTGTCGAGGTTCTTGTGCGTCCACATTGGCTTGTGCAAACACAGGATCGTCCAGCGGACGTTCTTGTTCTCGCTCAGCACCTTTTGAAAATACTCGAGCTGCTCTTTGCTGATCTTGGCGTCTTCCTTGTCCTCGTTGGGATCATCCGAACACACCGCCAGGAACAGCACATCCTTGTAGAGGAAATGATAATAGCGCCGGCCGAAGCGTTCCTTCCAGACGGCGCTCTCGACCGGGTTCGCCAAATCGTGGTTGCCCGGCACGTAGAAGAACGGCATTTGCAAGCGCGACGTGTAGGTTTGAAATTCCTTCCACATCTCGGCCAGCGTGCCCGTGTCTTTCGTGTACCCCTGAATCAAGTCGCCGACGCAAATGACGAACGCGGGCTGCATGAGATTGATTTGCTCGACCGCCTGCGAAAAAACACGGGCCCGATGCCCGCCGGTGCGATCGCTGACGACGACGAAGTGGAACGTCTCCTCGGCGTCGTTAAGGCGCAGGTGCGTCCACGGGTTGCGATTCTCGACGTCGATCTGCAACCCGCCGACGCCGATCTTCTGACTGCCGGAAAAAGCGATGGCCCCCGCCACGACCGCCAACGCCACGACGCTCAATGCAATGCGCTTCATCATACCGGTGTGCCTTTCCTTACGATTTCGAGACGAATGCTACCTTACCGCCGCGCGGCGACGGTGGCACGTGAAAAATTGGGAAAAATACGATGACGATGTTGCATCGTGAGATGCGGTCAAGGTAAGATGATAAGACAAATTGTCTGATACGAGGCCTGCATGCGCCGCTGGACCAAACGCATCCTGATCGTGCTCGCCGTCTTCGTGCTGCCGGTGGTGGCGTTCTATTTCTACGCCGCGTGGCAGGGCGACAGCGAGCTGCGCGCGATTATCGCCGAACTGGATGCCTCCGGCGAGCCGTGGCGCGTTGAAGACTTGGAAAGAGTCCGGCCGCCGTTGGCGGACAAGGACGATATCCGTTTCTTGATGTCGAGAGTGCGCAGCCAGGTGCCGACCACACTAGCCGCGAAGAAGAGCATCGGAAGAATAGAGGACGTGCTGGCCGGACCGCCGAACGTCATCATCCCGCCCGAAGGCTTTGCACTGTTTGACGAAGACATGCAGAGCATCGCGGCCGGGCTGGCTGAGGCGCGAAAGCTCGCCGACCTGCCGCACACCCGGCTCCGTATCGAGTGGCCCGCCGACCAATTGTGGCCCAACGTGGATGATCTACTAAAGGTGCGCGAACTCAGTGTCAAGTTGTATTGGGCCGCGGGCTGGCATGGGCAGCTAGGCGATCTCGACACGGCCATGGACGATTGCCTGGCGATGCTGCGTTCCGCGCAGGCCTTGCAGGACGAGTTCACGCTAACTTCCCAGCTGGTGCGCATGGGCATGCAAGCGATCACCTTGGAGAGCTTGGAGCGGGTCTTGGCCCAGGGTCAGCCGTCGCCGCGACAATTGGCACGCTTGCAAAAAGCCTGGGAAGAATTCGACACCGAGCGCGCCCTTCGGCAGGGTTTTCTCGGCGAACGAGCGGGTTCGCATCGGCTTTACGAGGCGCTGACGGCCGGCAAGATCAAACTGCACGACGTCGTTCGCTTTACCAATGAGGCGACGTTCTGGGAAAACGCCACGGATGTCTATCTCCGCATGAATTTGAAATCGGCGCACGCCTGGACGCTGCGCTATTTGACGGACGTCCTGAGAGCCTTGGAAATGCCAGAGCCGCAGCGCGCCGCTCGCTGGAATGAGCTCGATCAGCAAGCCCGTAACGCTCCCGGCGCTGCCCGGCTCTTGATCGGGACGCACCATGGAATCTATAAAGGCCATCGCCGCATCGAAGCCCGCACCCGTTGTGCCATTGCCGGCCTGGCCGCGGAACGCTTTCGCCACGATCAAGAGCGCTGGCCGAAGTCGTTGGCGGAGTTGTGTCCCAAGTTCCTGGACAAGATTCCCGATGATCCGTACGCGGGCAAGCCGCTGCAGTTTCGCCGCACGGGCGACGGCATCGTAATCTACTCGGTAGGGCCCGATGGCAAACAGTCCGGCATGAATCAGGAAAACCTTGCCGCCAATCGGCCCGGCAGCATCAGTTACGAATTCCGCCTTTGGAACGTCGGCCGGCGCCGGCAGCTCGATGGCCGTCAACCGTGAGGCGTTTATGCGTCTGCGTTCGCGCAAGATGTTGTTCGTAATATTGGCGCTGTTGTTGGCGGCCGGGGGGGTGCCCATCGGCATTTACCAACTGCAAACGTGGAACAACCGCAACGAGCTGACCGCGGTGATCGCCGAATTGGATCGCGCCGGTGAGCCGTGGCGGCTGGCGGACCTGGAAAAGCGCCGCGCCAACATCGCCGACGAGCGCAATTCCGCCCTCGTCATTCGCACGGCCAAACCGGCGAGCATTTGGAAGATCATGCCGGACAGCCCGGAGATCGATTTACTGCCGTGGCAAGCGTTGCCGGCGGGCGTCTGCCTCAAATACCGCGGCGCCTTCGAGCAGTTCGGCGAAAACGTGAAGGAAGCTCGCACCCTGGCCGCGTTTCCCGAGGGCCGGTTCTCCTATACGATTGCGCCCGATGTCGTCAGCACATTGCTTCCGCACGTGGATGCGGCGCGCCCCGTGGCCATTCTCTTGAAACATGACGCGTGGTGGCAGATTCAACAGGCCGACTTCGAGCAGGCTGCTGCCTCGTGCCGCGCCGCGGTCTACACGTCTCGCTCCCTGCGCGATGAACTTTTCATTATTTCCCATTTGATCCGCCATGCGATGTTGCGCGAGGTGGCCGACACGGTCGAACGAATGTGCGCCCAGGGACAGCCCGACGCCAAGTCGCTGCGCGAACTGCAGCGCCTCTTTGAGGAGGAAGCCGGCTTCGACGGTTGGACGCTGGCCCTCGAAGGCGAACGGGCGGGCATGCATCAGTTGTTCGGGCACATTGCCGATGGGAAAGTGAATATGCAGTTTGTCCGAGCGATGACCGGGGCCCGACGCTCTTCCTGGCGCGACTATGTCAGCGACTATTTCCCGGCCCCGTCGGCCGCGCAATCGCATGCCTGGCTGCTGCGTCACTTCACGGACCTGTTGGCCGCCAACAAGCTGCCGCCGCCCGAGCGCACCGCCAAGCTCAAGCAACTTGGCGAAGAGGCTGGCAAGGCGCCGGACCCGGCCCGGATGCTGATGGCTCCGCCGGGGTTTTCGCCGTGGACGAAACTGCAGAACAACCAGCCGCGCCTCGAAGCCAAGTTGCGTTGCACGGTTGCCGGCTTGGCCGCCGAACGATTCCGCCTGGAACGCAAACGTTGGCCGGATACGATTGCAGCGCTGGTCCCGGAGTATTTGGCCAAAGCACCGCTTGATCCGTACACCGGCGAACCTTTGCGCTTGCGGGCGACGAAGGACGGTATGGTCATTTCTTCGGCCGGTCCCGACGGCCTTTGGCAAGGCGATGCCTGGGACCAGCTACCGCGCACCGCGCCCGACTGGGGCAGTCGGCACGAGCACGAATTCCGCTTGTGGAATGTGGAGCAGCGGCGTAAGTGAGCTGGTGCTATGCCACGCATGAACGGAGAAAATTCAAGAGCCGCGCACGAAGTAAGCGGCTGATGCTGGGCCGCTTACTTCGTGCGCGGCTGATGCTGGGCCGCTTACTTCGTGCGCGGCTGATGCTGGGCCGCTTACTTCGTGCGCGGCTGATGCTGGGCCGCTTACTTCGTGCGCGGCTGATGCTGGGCCGCTTACTTCGTGCGCGGCTGATGCTGGGCCGCTTACTTCGTGCGCGGCTGATGCTGGGCCGCTTACTTCGTGCGCGGCTCTTGACGCACTTCATTGACGCGCAGATGCGCCTGCCGCGTCGGTTCCGGCAATCGGTAGCCGCGGCAACTCTTCAACACCAGGCGCACGGCGCTCGCCAGGTCAATCAGATGTCCCGCGGAAACGTAGAGCGGCTTCACGTTCAGCTTGGTCCGCACGACGCTGCCGATCACATCGTTGCCGTCGCGCAGCGGTGTTCTTGATCCGGACTTTTGGCCGGGTTCCCGGTGCGTACCGATCAGCCGCGATTTGGCGCAGCCGATGGTCGGCAAATCCAGCCACAAACCGAGATGGCAGGCCAAACCGAGCCGGCGCGGATGGGCGAACCCCTGGCCGTCGCACATCACCACATCGGGACGATGCCGCAATTTGGCAAACGCCTGTAGGACAATCGGGATTTCGCGAAACGACAGCAAGCCCGGGATGTAGGGAAACGTGCTGCGGGCGACGACGTGCTGGGATTCGACCATGCTCATATCGTCGGCGCGCAGCACGACGACGGCGGCGTAGCAGATGGGGGAAAAGCGGTTGTACGACACGTCGGCGCCGGCGATCAGTTCGCAACGATCGAGGGGCGTTTTGATATCGATCTTCGTGGCGAGTTGGCGTTGCAGGGCGACGGCCGCGGTGGGCGTCAGATTCCAGGAATGAAGCGGCGGGATGTCCATGGAGAAACATCACCAGCCCGCAGCGCGAGCAAGGGCCGCCCTTGCTCGCGCTGCGGGCTGGTTTCATGCCGTCAGCGCGACCTTCTTGCGAAGCGTTTTGCGAATTACATCGGCGGCGCGTTCGGCCTGGGCGGCGGACACGTCCAGGTGCGTGCAGGCGCGGACGGTTTTCGGCCCGCCCGGATGCACCAGGACGCCATGCTGCTTCAAGGCAGCCTGCACGTCTTTCGGCGTGCCCAGCTCCGGATCGACGCGGAACCAGACGAGGTTGGTGTCCACTTCGGGCGGAACCAGCGTCAGCCCCGGTGTCGCCCGTATCGCCTCGGCCAGCACCTGCGCATGGCGATGATCTTCCGCCAAGCGATCGACGTGATGATCGAGCGCATAGAGCGCGGCCGCGGCGATGATGCCAGCCTGGCGCATGCCGCCCCCGAACAATTTGCGAATGCGTCGCGCCTTGGTCATGAGCGATTTGGGACCGGTGAGCGCCGAACCGACCGGCGTGCCCAGGCCTTTACTGAAACAAACGCTCACTGTATCGAAGTGCTGGGCCCACTCAGCGGCCGCAATGCCGGTGGCGACGATCGCGTTCCAGAGGCGGGCGCCATCCAGGTGCATAATGAGGCCGTTCTTTCTGGCCCAGCGGCTAATGGCGGCGATCTTCTCGATCGGGTAAATCTTGCCGCCACCGCGATTGTGCGTGTTCTCCAAGCACACCATGCGCGTGATGACCAGATGCTCGTTGATTGGCCGAATCTTATCCTCAAGCTGTGCGAGATCGAGAATGCCGAATTCGCCGTCGATGCAGCGGCACATCACGCCGGACAATTGCGCCGGCCCGCCGACTTCGTAGTTGTAAATGTGGCAATTGGCGTCCATCAGCAATTCGTCGCCCGGCACCGTGTGTGCCTTGACGGCGATCTGATTCGACATGGTCCCCGACGGCACAAACAGCGCCGCTTCCTTGCCGAGCAACTTCGCCACACGTTCTTCGAGGCGGTTGATCGTCGGATCGTCGCCGAACACGTCGTCGCCGACCTCGGCAGAGGCCATGGCGGCGCGCATGCCGGGCGTCGGCTTGGTCACGGTGTCGCTGCGCAGGTCGATGATCGGATCGGACATTATCCAGTCCTTGAAGGTTGGTCGGTAGTCAGTGGCCAGTAGTCAGTAGTCAGTGGCAAAGAAAACTCATGACTATCACTCACCACTGACTACTGACTACTGACTACTGACCACTGACGACTCTCCACTACTGTTGCCTATTCTCCAAAAACCAGCGCTCTTCCACTTTGCGCAGGTACACCCGCCGCGGCGACGCGGTCTTCAGCGTGCCGACGGCCGTCGCTTCCTGGATTTCCCATTCCGCGTCCTTGACGTATTGCCGCAATTCCTTGATCAGCAGCGGGTCTTCTTGAAAATGAAGGACGGTCTCGCGCGCCAGCCGCTCGAAGGCGAGGACCGTCTTCGCCTCGGCGCTGCCTTTTTGAAACGCCTTGTACTCGGCGACGCGGTCATCGACGAATTTCGGATCGGACAGGTGGGCCAGCAGATAGTCGATCTTCTTGGCGTCGAGCGCCTTGATGATCGACTGCAGCGCCTCCTGCGGCGTCTTCTGCGAATACAAGCTCGGCTCATGCGTGTAGCCGTAGCGTTTCGACAGTTTCCGCGCGGAGTCGTCCTGCGCGGCCAGCAAGACCGGGCAAAGGAAGGCCGCCCAACAAACGAATCGTTTCATGCGTGCGTCCATTTCACGCCGTCCTTTCGCGGGAATTTCAACATAATAGTAATGTAACGACCAACGGCGCGAAAGGAAGGACGATTCATGCCGGAACTGCGCAAGGACCCCATCGTCGGCCGCTGGGTCATCATCGCCCCCGATCGGGCCAAGCGGCCGATTCAGACACGCGAGGCGAGCCACGCGCCGGGCGGCTTATGTCCGTTTTGCGAAGGCCATGAGGCCAACACGCCGGTCGAGATTCTGGCCTACCGCGATCGCCACAGCAAGCCCAACGAGAAAGGCTGGCGGGTTCGCGTCGTCCCCAATCGATTCCCCGCGTTGCAAATCGAGGGCGAGCTGCACAAGCGCGGCGACGGCATCTACGACAAAATGAACGGCGTCGGCGCCCATGAAGTCATCATCGAATGTCCGTTCCACGAATCGTCGATGGCGAATCTCACCGAGGACAACCTGCGCGACATCCTCTGGGTCTACCGCGATCGCCTCGTGGACCTCAAAAAAGACCCGCGCCTCGTCTACGGCATGATTTTCAAGAATGTCGGCGCCGCGGCGGGGGCGTCGCTGGAGCATTCTCATTCCCAGCTCATTGTCACGCCGATCGTGCCGGTCAATGTGCGCGAAGAAATGAACGGCGCCCAGGAGTTCTACGACTACCGCAACCGCTGCATCTTTTGCGACATGATCCATCAGGAACTTGCGACCGAAAAACGCATCGTGCTCGACACGGCGAACTTCCTTTGCTTTACTCCGTTTGCGAGCCGGTTCCCCTTCGAGACTTGGATTGTTCCGAAGCGGCATAACAGCCATTTCGAGAACATCCAGAAGAGTGAGATCGAGGAAATGGGCACGGTTTTGAAGACGACGCTCTTGAAGCTGGAAACGGCGCTCGACAAGCCGTCGTACAACTACATCATCCACACGTCGCCGTTCGACACGCAGGCTTTGCCCCATTATCACTGGCACATGGAGATCATCCCGCGCATGACGCGCGTCGCCGGCTTCGAATGGGGCACCGGGTTCTACATCAATCCCGTGCTGCCGGAGACGGCGGCGGAGTATTTGCGCAATACCGAAGTTGATTTGCAGGCGACGGCAAAGCGATGATTGTTTGCTTGCTGGCTTGCTCGCGTTTAGCGCAACCATTATCGGCAGCGCGACGGTCGCGCTAACCTGGATTGCGCACGGCCGGAGGGCGGGTTTTCCAACCCGCCCAAATTAACGGCTTTTGCGAGGATGGGCGGGTTGGAAAACCCGCCCTCCGGAGTTGTGTGCAATCCAGGCTAAACGCAAGCAAGAATCAGTTCCCTGGAGAACCAATGCGCCTCGGCGTCTTCGGCGGCACCTTTGATCCGGTGCATTTGGGCCATTTGATCCTGGCCGAGCAGTGCCGTGAACAGGCCAAGCTCGACCAGGTGCTCTTCGTCCCTTCCGCCCGGCCGCCGCACAAGCAAGGTCATGAGTTGACCAGATTCGACCAGCGCGTCGAGATGTTGCAACTCGCGATCTCCGGCCATCCGGTCTTTCGCATCGACGAACTGGAAAAAGATCGCCCGGGGCCCAGCTACACCTTTTTGACGCTAGAAGAATTGCGCCACCAGCATTCCGGGGCCGAGTTGTTTCTGATCGTCGGCGCCGATTCGCTCAACGATTTGCCGCAATGGGTGCAGCCGCGCCGCATTTTGGAGCTGGCGTCTCTTTTGGTGGTCCCCCGGCCCGGCTCGGAGATGGCGGAACTCGAAACGCTGCAACAATCGCTGTCGCTGCCCGCCGATTTGCCGCTGCGGCTGCAAATGATCCATGCGCCCCTGATCGACATCGCCAGCCGCGACGTGCGCCAGCGCAGCGCGCAGGGCCGCAGCGTGCGCTATCTGATCCCGCGCGCGGTGGAGGCGTATATCGCGGACAAGGGGTTGTATCGTGCATCAACATGACGGCGAGCCCGGAGCGTAAGCGACGGGAGCAAAACTCCCGTCGCTTACGCTCCGGGCTCGCCTAACCCGCGTTTCTCACCAATAATGGTGTGCTGCGCGGCGTCGGAGGGCGGGTTTTCTAACCCGCCATGGACAGACGGGTTAGAAAACCCGTCCTCCGGTGGTGAGAAATGCGGGCTAACTTCATCTCTTGCGTTCGAATTGCAGATACTCTTCCAAATCGTTCACCGTCTCCGGATCGCTGCGGCGCACACGCTCGACGAACGCGCGCGCTTCGGGCAATGGGCAGGTCAGCGCATAGCGAATGATGCTGCGCTTCGTGATCGGCGCCGCGTGGCTGGCCTTGCCGTATTGCGACAGGATCGACGTCGTCAAATCCCAGTTGCGCCATTGCCGCAGATCCTCGATGGCGAGGTCCGCGAATTCGCCATCGGGCACGATCAGGCTCAGGCCGTGCAGCACTTGGGCTTGGGCGTCCTTGGGTTGCCAGCCGTGATAAAACCGCAGGGTGCGCACCACGGCGAAGCGCACGGCGAATTGCTGCTTGCGATCGGCGAGGTGCTTGTAAGCCAGGTTCCAGCCGTCCTTGGGCTGAAGCTGGATATAGCCGGCCAGCACGCCGTCGATGGCGCGGGCCAGGTTGGGATTCGGCGGTTCCAGCAGGGCACGGAGCGACTTGGCGTCTTGCTGGTCGCCGCAGCCGCCCAGCAGAAATGCGAACAGACTGAGGCGATCCGGATCGTTCTTGGCGCTCTGCACCAGCCGCCGCACCAGCGCGCGATCGAGCAGCTTGCTTGCTTGCCCGACATCTTCGTCTTTCGACTTGGCGAATTCATGGAAGGCGTCATCCGCAACGGCCGCGTCGGGATGGTCCAGGTATTTCGCGTAGGCCACGAGCGCCTGAGCGCGCGGCTTGGTGCGCTGCGGCAGCGTCGCTCCCAGGTATTCGAGCAAAGCTGGCGACGCAGTCCGGCCGTGATACGGATCGAGCCGGTCTTTGATCACGTCGCAAAAGAACAGCATGCGCGGCGGGTTCTTGGCGTCGAGCACCGGCAAATAACGCGGCAAGACGATATCCTTCCAAGGTCCGCGGCCGGTCGTGTCCTTCAGCACCTTCTCCACGCGAAAATCGGTGCTGCCGGAGCCGGGCGCCGCGCCGGGTTGGGTGTTGAAGCGCGGATTGGAGATTTGACCGAAGAGCACGAGTTGCGCCCGCTCATACTCCATGCCGAGCGTGTCGCGCTGCGCCATGCCCGTACACAGGCTGCACGCGTGCAGCTGCGCGAAAAGAGGCGGACCGAGCAACACCAATGCGACGCCGACGACGAAGAGCCGTTTCATGGTTGCACCTGGAATCATCCTTGAAAGTGCCGAGGAACCCCCTAGTGCTATGTCACACGTCGAATGATGGATCACAAGAGCCGCGCACGAAGTAAGCGGCTGCGAGTGGGCCGCTTACTTCGTGCGCGGCTCTTACTTCTG
>Ga0080064_1001870_pt1 | contig 39216 bp, 34 predicted proteins | sample Subgrocontami54m_FD_69260 | JGI IMG/M metagenome (GOLD analysis project Ga0080064, IMG submission 69260) | Subsurface groundwater microbial communities from S. Glens Falls, New York, USA - GMW46 contaminated, 5.4 m (SPADES assembly) (version 2) ...
ACGGGGCCGGCGTACGACAACGACGCGGTGCGGCGCGCGCTCGACGCCGCTGGAGTCGCATACGACACGCTAGACGAGGGCGCGCTCTGCAGGGAAGCGGCGCAACTGGTGGCCGACGGCAAGGTCGTGGGCTGGTTCCAGGGGCGCATGGAGTGGGGACCGCGGGCCCTGGGCCATCGCAGCATCATCGCCGACCCGCGTCGGGACGACATCAAGGCGATTCTAAACGCACGCATCAAGCACCGAGAGGCGTTTCGCCCCTTTGCGCCCTCGGTCCTGGTGGAAGCGACAGGCGATTACTTCGACCAGGACTATCCTGACCCATTCATGCTCAAGGTCTACAACGTGCGGCCAGAGCAACGCGCGGCGATTCCGGGGGTCACGCACGTGGATGGGACGGGCCGCCTGCAGACGGTGGACCGTGGGGCGTCGCCGCAGTACTGGCAGCTTATCCACGAGTTTGGCGAGATCAGCGGGGTGCCGATCGTGCTGAACACGTCGTTCAACGAAACGAGCCCATCGTGTGTCGACCCGAAGAGGCGATCGACTGCTTTCTGCGGACGCGGATGGACGCGCTGTTCATCGGGAACCAGGTGGTTCGCAAGTAAGCCTGCCATCTGGCCCATCGCTTGGTCAACATTACGTTCTATAGATTCGGCCGCAGGGCCGTCCATTTGAGGCCTCGGCGCAGGGCGATCTTCCTGCCCCGAGTTTCCCATTTCCCACGGAAGCTGATCCAGAACGATAGCAGGATGAGGCGAACGTCCAGCCCGAGGGAGAGGCGCCGTACATAGAGCGCGTCTACGGCGAACTTCCGTCTCGGCGACGCGTCCTTTGGCAGGTAAATCGTGGCGAGACCGGTGAGACCCGGACGGACCGAGAGGCGTGTCAGGAAGCCGGGCACGTCTTCGTACTGCATCGGCTGCGCATGCGCGTCGACCTCCCCGACCGCGAGCGCTCTCGGGCCAACAAAGCTCATCTCGCCGCGAAAGATGGCGAGGAGCTGGGGCAGCTCGTCCATGCCGCAAACGCGCATCAGCCGGCCAACTCGAGTGACGCGATCGTCGTCCTTGGTGGCCTGACGCAAGCGATCCGCGTTCACGACCATGCTGCGAAACTTGCACACATCGAAGGGCTTGCCGCCACGCCCCCAGCGCCGCTGCCGGTACAAGACCGGTCCGCCGTCCTCGAGCTTGATAGCCAGGGCAACGCCGAGCCAGATGGGAGCTGAGGCGAGCAGCATCGCGCCCGAGAGCCAGACATCCAGAGGGCGCTTGAGCAGTGGCTCGCGCGCGATCCGGGGAACACTAAGAGCGCGTGGACCGGCGCGCACTTGCGTGCGACGATCAGGAGCGCACTCATCTCGGTTCAACAGCAGTCGGGGAGAGACGTGCGATTCGCCTTCCCCTCCGAGTTGCGCCGGCTGTGGCGGCTGCAAGCTCACCGACGGATGTGTGTTTGCGTCATCATTCACTTGTCATCCACTCGAAGCTCCGTCACTTGGTTTTCGGTAACCAATGGTAGCCGACCGCGGGACGGTCATTCTGCGCCGAGCCCTCACGGTGGGCGATTATCAGCATCCCATTAGGGGTGCGCGCGGAGCGGCGACGCAGAGGAGGAGCGACATGCCAAAGTCGTTGAGGCTGGAGGCGAAGCGGTTGCGAGGCTCGCCGGAATATCGGAGCCACGAGTCCTCGTTGAGACTCCGTATGTCCGCGATACTTCTATACGTGCCATAATATTCCCATCGCTCAGCGTTTCTGTAACACGGCCGTGTCGATAACCCTAGTTTCATGCCTGAGCGGGCCCGGCGCGACAGAACCCTGTAGTCGGCGACCGGACTCGCTCGTCGATGGGGGTCATTCCGCGTTTTCGCCCGCAAGCCTCGGAGTCCCCGGATGCTCGATCTGGCTGGTATCGCTTGGTGCTGGCCTTCCGTGTCTGCATTCCGCGATGATGTGCCCAGCGCGATAAGCTAAACGCTCTTGCCGCAATCGAGGGAGCCAACACTGGATGGAAATCATCACATTTCTCGAGGCCGCCGTTCGCCGCTGGTGGCTTCTCGCCATTTGCGCCCTAATAGGCCTTGGCGCAGCGTTCGTTTGGACCGTCAACGCCCCACGCCAGTACCAGTCTGTCGTAACGTTGCAGCTCAACCCCGCTGCGCGGAGCGCCTTCTTGCCGTATGGCACGGACGCCGGAACGCAGAGCCCGTTGGCAAGCTTGGCCGCCTCGTACGCGGAGGTTCTGCGCAGTCGTGCCTTCGCTGAGGTGGTAGTAAACCGGCTGGAGCTTGCCGCGCCGGCCGAGGAGATCGCGCAGGCGACGTCAGCGGGACTGATCCCGAACACAAACATCATGCGCCTCACATTCACCTGGAGCGACTCTGGCCAGGCGCAGAATGTGGCTCAATCCATCGCACAGATCTTTGTTGCAGAGAACCTGCGTCGACAACAGTCGCAGACCGGCGCGCAATCGCGCCTTGCCGACATGGATAAGGCTGCGGAGAGCTATTCGACTCGCATCGAATCCCTTCGCCAACAGCGCGACCAGCTGGACAGTGCACTAACTGCCGGGGACCTCGCCCGGATTACCGAGCTGAACAACGTCGAGAGTCGACTGTCAACGCTGGAGACCAACTACACGAATCTGCTCGTGCAGATCGATCGAGCGCAAGGCCAGCTGGATACCGCCACGATTCTGGACAATGCGACGCCAGCAACTCCCGCCGGCACCCCGGGTCGCGGACAGGTGCTGTTGTTCGGACTCGTCGCGGGTTTGGGACTAGCGAGTGTACTTCTCATGCTGCTGAACGAGCTCGACGACACGCTGCGGAGACCAGATCAGATAGTGAGCGCAGCAGGCGCGCCTCCTCTTGCGACAGTTGGACGGATCGCTACGCGAAGCTGGCGGCCTGCTAATCGCCGTTCGCGTTTGACCATGATCGAAGCGCCCCGATCGGCAGGCGCGGAAGCATTCAGGACCCTTCGAACCAACCTGCGATTCGCCGCCAGCGAACAGCCCTTCAAGAGCCTGGTCATCACGAGCGCCGGCCCCGCGGAGGGCAAGACCCTCGTCGCAAGCAACCTGGCGATTGCGCTAGCCAACGGGGGAGACCGGGTGCTCATTGTGGATGCCGATCTTCGCAGGCCGAGCCTCCATATCGTGTTCGGGATGGAGAACGATGACGGGCTTGTCGCGGCCTTGAGCGGACGGAGCGATAGCAGCCGGATGCATGACCAGGACGCAGCCTTGCAAGCGCGGCGCAAAGACGCTCTCAATCGGCGCGGGAATGATGCTCCAGCAAAACCCCAGCCGCGCGAGAACGGGATTAAGAACCAAGCCGCGGCGCGCTCCATGCCATTGACCCTGCGGGGTCCTGTAGACAATTTGTGGATCGTGCCGGCGGGGCGTGCCCAAGGCGACGCGAGCGAGCTTCTGGGCTTGGCATCGGTTGGCAGCCTCATAACGGAATGGGAATCCACTTACGACATCGTGCTTTTCGATACTGCCCCGGTGGGTCCGGTCTCGGACACGTTGCTCCTCGCTGCCCATGTCGGCGCAGCTCTGGTCGTCACGAGAGCCGGTAGGACGCGCAGGGGCGCGCTGCGATCTGCCCTGGCGGCGGTCGGTCAGACGGGACGGCCCATTCTGGGAACGGTCCTCAATGACTTTCGGGCCGGCCCGCTCGGCAGGTATGGCTACCACGGGGATTATTACTACTCCTACGGAAAGTACTACGCGCAAACGCCAGTCGCCGAGGAGCATACCAACGGCCAGGTCAACACACGGCAGCCCTCACCGACGGGAAAGCCCGCCGACTAGCCGTGCGCCTAAGTGAGGCGGGCCGCCCCTCTCGCGGCCAGGGCGACGAGCCGTGGCTGGCCCGCTAGAAGCGGCCACATACCACGTAGCATATGGTCGCGAGTGTGTGCGTGGAGCACCGCTCGCACGCGGGTGTTCAGCGTCTTGAGCAGCGCAACGTAGTCATCCTCAGAGAAGCGGTCGAGGATGCGACGAACCACCCAATGCAAGAGGAGCTCGCGATTCAGAGCGCCTGTCTCGTGGCGGTAGTCCACGTTCGCACGAATGGCGAGCGCCGCGGACCGGGCGCCCCGAAAACCCGTCACGGTCCCGCCGACGGTCGTGACCTTCACCTGAGCCGCCGCATCACCCACCAAGAGGACCTGCGCGTTCCCCACACGGTAACGCGTCGCTATTCCTGGGGAGTAGCATGGGATACGAGCCGCTTCGTAAACGATTGGGTCGAGCGCCTGGGCTCTGAGGAAGCGCTCTAGCCTGGGGCGCGCCTGGCCCGGATCGTCTATAGCAAGACCAACTACCGCCGTTGTGTTTGATTCGGGGACCAACCAGAAGAAGTACGGCGTCTCCGTCGGCGCAAACCAGACGCGCGAAACCCAAGGGTCATAATCAGCGGGAAGCGCTACTCGCGCCTGCAGATTCGTAACCCGTTTGGGAGCGCGGGCACCCACCACGCGCGCCACTGAGCTGCGCGCGCCATCCGCCCCGACTACCTGCTGAGCAACAACGCGCGTCTCGCAGTCGGCACCGCGCCGGCGCAACACTACCGCTGTCTGGCTACCCTCCGTATCGAAGCCGACGAATTGCCAGCCGAAATGGATCTCCACGTTCGCGGCCCGGGCACGAGCAGCCAGCGTCCGCAGAAGCGCGCTGCGTTCGACTATCAGGTCAGGGTGCTGAAGCGCCACCTGGACGGAGGCGCCAGCCGCGTGCAAGTCGAAGCTGTGAACATGGTGAATGGTGGCCTCAGTGGGCGCAAAGCCGAGCGCTCGATGAATCGCCGGGGTCACGATGAGGGACCGTGGCTGCGGATCGAGCCGCTCTGCTTGCTCGAAGACGCGGACCGGAACGCCGTGTCTGGCCAGCTCGACCGCGGTGAGCAGGCCGGGGCCCGACGCGCCGATCACGATCACGGGAGCTGTCCGCTCCGCAAGCCCCTGCGCGGCCAAGGGCAGACGAAGCACTACTCGCTCACCCGGCCGGCGCGCCCTCGAGGAGGCCGGCTGACGAGGGATGCACGGCCCTGCTCTGCTCGGTACGAAGCAATCGTCTTGCGGAGGCCATCTTCGAAGGCCGTTGCCGCGCGAAATCCGAACTCGTTTGCCGCACGGCTCGTGTCGAGGCAACGGCGGGGCTGCCCATTCGGCTTACTCGTGTCCCAGATCGTCTGGCCCCGATAGCCGCACTCCCGGCCCACCATTGCCGCGAGGTCTCGGATAGCAATCTCCCTGCCGGCTCCAATGTTCACCGGCTCTAGCTTGTCGTAGCGCTCCGCAGCAAGGATGATCGCTTCGGCGCAGTCCTCGACGTAGAGGAATTCCCGCGTTGGCGTGCCATCACCCCACAGGACGACGGGCGGCGCGTCTCCATCGGGCCCCCCTGTCTGGGCATCAAGGTACTTTCGGATCAGAGCAGGAATCACGTGGCCCGTCTCCAAGTCGAAGTTGTCGCCTGGTCCGTAAAGGTTAACCGGTAGGAGGGTGATAGCGTTGAGCCCATACTGATGGCGATAGGCCTGGCCCTGCACCAGAAGCATCTTCTTGGCCAGGCCGTACGGGGCGTTGGTCTCCTCTGGGTAGCCATCCCAGAGGCTCGACTCGACGAATGGCACAGGCGTGAATTTCGGATAAGAACAAATCGTGCCGATCGAGACAAATTTCTGCACACCGCTTTTCTGGGCGTAGTGCAAGCATTGAGCGCCCATAATAAGGTTGTCGTAGAAGAATTCGCCCGGGCGTGCAAGATTCGCACCAATCCCACCCACAACGGCTGCAAGGTGAATAACGATGTCCGGTTGCGCTCTCTCGTACATGGCGATGACCGCGTCTTTTTCCCGGAGGTCATACTCGCGGCTGCGAGGGACGAACACGTCGGTGCACCAATCGGCGCGCTGGAGGCGCCGCACGACCCAGGACCCGAGGAATCCAGAGCCCCCGGTGACAAGTACTCTGCTCGGGTGCACGGCCGACTCCTCCGACGTTGTGAACACGCCCCCGACCTTCAGTCGGGAGGGACCAGGAGAGCTGACTGAGCCTCCGCATTCGAGTCAACATTGTGCGGCCCCGCTCGAAGCTCCGTCAACGATCATTGAGCAGTTAAGAACGCGGAAGAGTGTGAGCCGAGACGACCTCACGCAACAAGATCTCGTACTGTTCCCCGACCCGACCGCGCGAGTAGCTGTCAACAGCATGTCGCCGTCCTTCGTCTGCCATGCTCGCGCAGCCAAGGGGGTCATGGCGGAGGTTTCTCAGCGCGTCGGCCAACGCTCTTGCATCCTCCGGTTCGACACAAATCCCGCACCCAGTCGCGTGGACGAGTCTAGCCACATCACTATCGGCATCTGCGCTTGCGAGGAGCGGGCGACCGCTCGCCATGATCTCGTAAATCTTGGACGGCATGGAGAAACGCGCCGCGTTATGACGGTATAACGAGACCTGAACGTCGGCGGATGCTCGGAGCAATGGTAAGTCGTCTCGCGACTGGAACGGGAGGAAGCGCACATTGGTCAATCCTAGAGCTTCCACCTTGCGTTCGAGGGTAGCCTTGGCGACGCCCTCGCCGTTGATCACGAAGACGATCGATGGATCGTCTCGCAGAAGAACGGCAGCATCTAGCAGGGTCTCGAGGTCGTACACGTAACCGACGTTCCCGGCGTGCAATACCACGAACTTGTCGGCAAGCCCAAGCCGCTCCGAGAAGGAGTTGACCTTTGGGAGCGGGCGAATGAATTCTGTATCGACAAAGTTGGGAATCACGCGCACCTTCGCGTGAAGGATGCCCTTGGACACGATGTTATCTCTGAAGGACGGAGTGATGACTGTGATCGCATTGGCGGCGCGGTACATGTGGCGCTCGACTCGCCCGAGTGTGGCGATGGCGGGTCGACTCTTGAGCTGACCGGCGGCGACGGGCGTCTCCGGATACAGATCCTGAACGTTGTAGATGAAGGGCATGCCCTTGAAGATCCGAAGCAGCTGAGCCGTGATGCCCGTGAAGAACGACCCATTAGGGCTCAGGACAACGTCGAATCGCCGGCGCGACATAATCCCAGCGACGGCGGCGAGGACGTTGAACGAAAGGTAGCTGAACAGGCGGTGGGCCATTCGCTGCTTCGTGCCCGAGGCGTAGACCCACAGGCGAAGCACATCCATCGAGCCATATGCGGCTCGCTCAAAGAGCTTGCCTCGGTACCCGTCGGCAATCTGGAACCGCGCGTAATGTGGAAACGTCGTCACGACGGACACTTGGTGGCCTCGGGCGGTCAACTCCTCGCCGACCTGTGCCATGAGAGTTCCGTTTGAGTTCACGTCTGGAGGGAATTGGAGGATCAGAAGTAGGACGCGTAGCTTCGCCGGGGCGAGCCCCGGGGACATCAGCGCCTCAGCTGCGCCTGCCGTGGTCATCAACAGCGGACCGCCCCACGACGGCGCCAGACGATCTCGATGTTCGATGGCCAGCCTGCAAACCGCAAGAGGTGAACTCGCGCCACGCCTTCGGTGGGGAGAATCGTATAGGCGTCGGCCAACGATAGAAGGTTGAGGTTCTCCTCGCGCGCCCAGAATCGCATCCCCAGACTTCTCCACAGTGCTCGGTGCCAGCGGGCGGGCAGCCAATGAGTGAAAGGGAGAAGGGTGTGCATCTCCAAGGGGAAGTAGCGGTTCGGAGTATATGCGATGAAGCCATCCGCGATTCGCGCGCACTCGGCTAGGAGGTGCCGTTGACGCGCGCGATTTCCCGCATGTTCGAGGACCGCGAAACAAAGCGCCCAATCGAAGGTCGCATCTTCAAATGGCAGATTCTGCCCCCTGATCTGTCGTGAAACCACCCCAGGGAACGCTGATTCAAGGGGCGTGCAATCTTCGATGCTGCACACGGTGACTTGTGCAGCATACGGATACCATCTCTCAAAGAAGTTGTTGTAGGGAATGATCGTGTCTGGGGTGGCGCCCACGTCGACGATCCTCATAGCCGCGTCAGGTCGGATGTACTGGATGACGCGCTCATACATGCGTCGGCGCGCCGAAAGCGCCGCACGGACCTTGATCCAGTGCAACGGATGCCGTCGGTTGAAATAGTCGACGCCCGCTTCCCGTCCCACGTCACCGCGCTAATAGGCTGTGTTGTCGAGGCGACTGGTTTGCCCTCTGATCTACGAAGGAGCCTTGCAACAACCCTACCTACCCTAGCCGGACCCGGCGCTGCTCGTTTTGCCGAATGATTGTCAGGATGGCAGCCGTGGCCAACATCTGGGATCCCATCAGAAAGAGCGCGGCGCCGGTAAGGATGTATGACCAGTGGACTTCGATGCTGCGCAACAATGCATACTGCCAGATCGTCTCGTGATTGAGGACAACGGCGGCTATGCATAGCAGCGCTCCCCCAGGGGCAAAGGCACGCGAGTATCCCTTGTCGAAAAGCAAGCGTCCGAAGAGACTCCGACGCTCGAGGGGGCGACCCGTAGCCAACGCAACGACCCGGTTGATCACCAGGCCGAGATTGACCAGCTGGAAGCTCACAACCAACAAGACCAGGATTGTCATCAGCCGATAGACTTCCCAGTCCTCGACTCGGCGATTCTGGATATAGTACATCACCGGTCCTACGCCTAGGTAGAGGGCGAGCGCCAAGGTGATGATGGCAGTGGCACCAAAGAACTTGAGGGGGTTGTAGGTGAGGGCCACCGTGAGGTATGTGCGGAGGAATCGCCAGCCGTCACTGAGGACGTTGAGCTTTGATTGCCCTGCGCGCTCCGCGTAGGGAATAGGGACTTCCATAATTCGGAAGCCCTCATGGAGGGAGCGCGTGCTGAACCCGGCAATGAAATCGAGCCCATCGGGGAGCGGCAGGAGTTGCGGCAGGAGCGCCCGGCGAAATGCCCGCATGCCACTAGCCGCATCAGTTACGCGAGTCTCCGCGATCCAAGTCAGCAGGTAACGCCAGAGAACGTTGCCGACGCGGCGAAGAACGGGCATTCCATTGTTCGACTGGCCGCGCGTGCCAACAACGATATCTGCCTTGCCGGCGGCAACGGGCAGACAAAGCTGTGGCAGCGATTCGGGTGGGTAGGTTCCGTCAGCGTCGAGGAAGCAGATGATGTCCCCATGTGCCTCGGCAAACCCAGTCTTGAGTGCAGCTCCATAGCCGAGGTTCGCCACATGACTGACTACACGCACGCCATCGAGACCTCGGGCTATTTCCTCGGTTCGATCCGCTGAGCCGTCGTTAACGATGAGGAACTCATAGTCTGTTATACCCTCGTCTCGCTCGAGCAACTCAGACGCGGCATGTGCGACACGGACAGTCAATTCGGCGATGCTCTCTTCCTCGTTGTAAGCTGGAACCACGATCGAGAGCGTGCTCAAGTCGACTCCTGACGGGGGGATGCAGCCGGCCGATGAGAGAGTCCCTCCACCGCCGACGGGTACCGCGCACGCCGGAAGACCCCGCACCATTGTACCGACGGACTCACCCGAGCGTTGGCCCTTTGACACCGTCCTGGATCACCGATCGGCAGAGACTCGAGACAACAACGATCTCAAGTGTAGACCGGCGATCCAGCCGGTTCTGCATCCATGCTTTTCGCCAGCAGCATTGCACGGGCGAGCACGACTGCGGAGAGCGTCACTAAACCAAGACCTGCGACCAACCCCAACCAGCGCGGAATGCCAAAAAGCGGAAGCATCCACCACCAAATTGGCACCAGCCGAAATGAACGTACCTCCGACGGAGGTAAAAACGGGTCGTTCGGGGTTCCACTGTTTCGGACTATTTCCCTGACATCGGTCTTGTTTGCGTCGACCAGGGTGCGGGCCATGCTTCCCCAGACTCCAACGATCGGTGCACGAGCAATCAACCAGTGTTGGTCAGCACGACCGCCTGACCAGTATTCCTCGTACTCATATCGTTGATAGAGAGATATGAGTGTGGGGAAATTGACGACCGCTCCCAACAGGGTCAATGTTACAAGGATGCGAGTGTGCCTCGTCGCTGCTACAGCAATGAGGGCAAATAGCCCGGGGAGAGCTGGCAACAAGTAGCGTGGGCCCCAGGCCAAGCCTCCATCCCAATAGGGCACGGACGCGCTGATGACCAGGTATCCGAGGAAAACGAGTCCCACGAGGGCAGCGCCACGCCGGAGTTCTAACGCACCGCCTCGCAGCGCAAGTATGGCTAGGACGGTCACGGGCGAGTACCAGAGGAGGCCGCGTCCTGGGCTGAGCAGGAGACCCGACACACCCGCGGGCAGGTTGAGCAGGGAAACGCCTGGCGCGTATCCCGGATCGGAGAAGCTCGAGAATCGTGCATAGTTGTAGAAGCCATAAAGGATCAAGCCCACGATTGTGCCCAAAACCGGCCCCGCTGCAAGCAATCGCTCCCGGTTCGTGAGAGCCAGATAGACGGCGACACTTACGCCAACGAGTGCGCCCGAGGGCTTGGCTAAGGCCGCAAGAGCAGCAAGCACGCCAAGCAGCGCGGCCGACCTCCAACTGAGTCCCTTTGGATTGAGTGCCACCGCTATGGTGGACACCGTGATGAGGGCGAGGAGCGGTTCGGCGAATAACGACCTCGCATAGACAATGGCTATTGTCCCGAACGTGTAGCTAACCGCGGAAGTAAAGGCCATCAGGCGCGAGCTTCCGAGACTTCGCGACAGATGGAAGATCACGCCGGCCGTGCCCGTGGAAACGGCGGCGTTGAAGGCCAAGGCGAACGTACATTCCACATAGTGGGCAGGCAAGTGGAAGAGCGCGGATGCAAGCGCCCCGAGCGCAACCGCGGGTATCAACGCGAATGAAAGCAGGGGATACCATTGCGCGTAGTAAGCGCCGTCCCTCCCTGGGACGCCCAGCCGCTCGGGTACCATGATCGAATGGGATCGAACGACTGAGTCGGCGACGGCCAGCATTCCTTGTCCATCGACCTCATACACGAGGAATGGGAGTACCCCGAGAAAGAACAATGACAGGCCAAGGACAAGGTACAGAAGGTCTCTTTGTTGTCGGATGCTTGCAAACACGGCCCGAATCGCGCCCATCGGGCACACTCCTTCCGCGATATCCCGTGATTCGCCCTGGGTTTATGGTCTCGAATCCACTCGGCATGGTAGAGGCGAAGGTGTTCTCACATCAGTCGGCGGGATTATGTGAAGAGCGGGTAAGACAGAGCGGCCAGACACGAACCCTATTATTCGTGTCGAGACATCTTTTGGAATCGGCCCTAAGGGGACGGCAGCATGACTGAGACACTTGCGGAGATGGCAACGAACGGACTTCACACGTTCATCGAGAATGAGGTCCTTTCCAAGATCTGCCAGTCGCCGGGGACCGCACTGGATCTCGGCGCAGGAACTGGTGCGCTCTCCACTCGTCTTGCCCGAATGGGCTTCAACGTGTTGGCGGTCGATATCGATCCCGCCCGCTTCCAAGCCAAGCAGAAGTTCGCTCGGCTGGACCTTAACTCGGTTGACTTCGCCGCAGATCTGGAACCGGGCGAGTTCGACCTCGTCACATCAACCGAAGTGATCGAGCATCTCGAGAATCCGATCAACTTCCTTCGCAACATCTCGCGTCTCGTGGCTAGCGGCGGCGTTGCAGTGTTGACGACCCCAAACGTCAGTAACCTTCCATCCCGGGTGCGATTTCTTCTGAGCGGGACCATCCGAGGAATTGACGCTTCAGGCGACCCCACGCACATCACTCCCGTTTTTCACGAGCTGCTTCTACGCCAATGGCTGCCACGCGCTGGCTTGACACTTGACCGGTGCTGGACCTATCCGCCCGCAGGGTTCGCGCACATGCGCCCACTGAACAAGCGGCTGTTCCGACTGGTTTCACTCTTCGTTCATCATGATGTAGCACTAGGTGACAATTTGATCTTCGCCCTCCGTAGAGCGGTCTAACGTCTTTTGACCCGGGCTAGCGCAGAGGCGGAACCCCGCGAAGTGGCGAGCCTAGGTTGAGATTGACCAAGGCTAAGTACTCGTGAAGCACTGCAGTCGCGGCCCACCTTGATTCCCACCAGTGGTCCGGATCGTTCAGCTCCCGGTCTGCTTGTCGCTGCAGGCGAATGATGGCAGGCACATCAGATATCCGGCGCCAGGTCAGGAGAGCGCGTCTTCCGTGATACCCGGACGTGACTAGAATGATCGGTTTGCTCGTCCGTCCAAGGCTATTAGCGGCCTCGCGAAGCTCCTCCAGAGTATTCGAAGCCTCACCCCGCACAACGGAAATATCCGAGGGAGCGACGCCATGCGCTACCAGGAGATCCCTGCTCCATTGCCACTCCGGTAACTGATTGGGGAGAAGAGCCCTCTCGCCCTGACCAGTCACCCCAGGCACGAGCACGACGCGACGAGCCCATCCGTCTGAGTAGAGCGCGGCCGCCTCCAGCGCGCGATACGGCGCCCCTCCACCCAGGACCAGGATCGCGCTTGCGGGCTCGAGTGGATCATCAACCACCAATATCCACCCGAGAGCACGCATGATCGGTACTCGTTCAATGATGACAAGCGCAGCTAGCGCCGAGGCCACCATAACGACCATAAGTATCTGCTGAATCGATCCAGCATGGCCACCGCGGCTGGATCGCCCGCCGATGCGGCTGAATATCACGATCTTGCAACTGACTTAAGATTACCTCGAAGCTCCTCTAGCATCACATCCACCATGAAACGATACCAGCAACCTTGGAGAAAGTGGAAAATAAGCCCTTCTCTACCATCAAGGAAACCAAACCTCACGATGTAGCGATACGCGAAGTACAAGAATGCACGCAGGAAAAGTGGAGCATGGGCATAGGGACCCGTCCGAAGCCATCGGCGGCGCTGGATGGGATCGCCAAAGAAAGAAGGTTGAACCTGGTCTCGCATAGCCGCGGAGATCAATTCCTTCGCCTCGAGCTCTGCCCAGCGGACATGGCGGTGGGCCCAGGTCGTGATGTCGGAGGTCAGCACGTCTAGGTAGTCATTATGAAGCCGGTCCACGCGACCCTCTACGAGGAAATGCTGATCGTACAGGCGGTCCTCGCACCGACCGAACGCTCTCCTAAAGAGTCTCGAATGATAAGAAGGGAAGTGACCCCCATGACGTATCCAGCGGCCCATGAAGATCGTTCGCTTTCGCAGGAGGAAGCCGTTGATGCCCGTCAGGTCCTCTGCGAGCGTCTGGTTCATCTCACGAACCAGCTCGGGAGTGAGGCGCTCATCGGCGTCTAGGTGAAGGATCCAATCCGAGTCGAACGGCAAGTTAGCCTGCGCCCAGTTACGCTGAGCCCCATAGTGCTCAAAGGGATGCTCCAACACCACAGCATTGGCGCGGCGCGCAATCTCGCCTGTGCGGTCCGTGCTGCCCGAATCCACTACAAGGATTTCGCACCTCAGCTCCTCCAGGCTCGTTAGACATGCCGGTAGGTTGCGCTCTTCGTTAAGAGTCAACACGACAACTGATAGGGGAGTGGACAAAACGGTCCGTCACCTCAAGGCGGAGCAGCCTGCCATTTTCATCCATGGTAACCGCGCTCGCCCTACGCAAGTCCGCCCGTGGATCTGGAACAGAGAGAGCACCCGCGTATCAACCCTCAAGCGGCGTCGCGCTCACGATAACACTAGCCCAGTCCGGGTAACAGCGTTGTACATGTCCGCGAGCCCGTTCGCAACGGTGGGCCAGGTAAAGCGGCCGCGAACCAGAGCGCTGCCCGCCGCGCCGCGCCGCTCCCGCTCCTCGGGCAACTGCATCGCCTCTTCGAGCCTCGCCGCCAAGTCGTCCGCCTCAAGGGACGTGATCCAGCCGGCGCCCGCCTCTGCGATCTCGCTGGCAAGATTGACGCTCGAACTCACCAGCACAGGCACGCCGCAAGCCATCGCCTCCACCACCGAGATACCAAAGTTCTCCTGGTGCGAGGGAAGGGCGAAGAGCGCGGCGGCTCGCAGAATTGACCTCTTCCTGGCCCCCTCGATCCAGCCCGTGAATCGCACGCGATTGCCAAGGCCCAATCTGTTTGCCAGACTCTTTAACCGGTTTTTGTATGCAGGATTGCCGTCTCCAGCGAGGACGAGCGTCCAGGGAGTGGCCTGCTTCTCCCACTGCAGACTGCCGAACGCTTGGAGGAGCAGATCAAGACCCTTCTTCGGGTCAAGGCGTGCAAGTGCCAGGATATACGGTCGCGGCAGATCGAGTCCCGCGGAATCGGCGGTGCTGGCGTCCTCGAGTAGGATGCCGTCAACGCCCAGGGGGACCACAACGCCACGGCGCAATCCAAGCGAGCCCTCGGCCAGACACCGCTCCGCGACAGTCGTATAGTGAATCGCCGCTGCGTGTCGCATCATACGGTGGACGCCTGCATACCACAACAACCGCTTCTTCAGCCACCCGCGGCGCATGCTCCATGGGTCGAGCATCCCGTGCGGGCTGACAACGTATGGAACATTTCGTGCTTGACACGCGGCAGCGGCGGCAAGCGAGCTGTGGGAGAAGATCGCGTGGATGTGGATCACGTCGTAATCCACGACATGATCCAAGAGCCAGGCTGCAAGCGGCCTGCAGTACTTGAACCCCTCGGACCAACCTAAGGGAAACAGGATAGTGGGCACATCCTCTCGAACCTCGACCTCCCCCACCCGCGAGTGCAGCCTCAAGGGACCATCCGCATCAGTCGAGGCGATCGTTGCGTCGACCCCAACCGCGGGCAACGCACGACACATGCCGACGACTGCCACGGACGCACCGCCGTAACGGGAGGCAACAGAAGGAACGACATGAAGGGTTGATAGTCCACTCACCGATGCGATGGCTGCCTCCGGGGTGCTAGGTTGCAAGGTGGAGAGCGGCAACGAGCCGCTCTTGGAAGTGCCGAGCTGTAAAGCTGGATTCGTATCGTTGGCGCGCGCGGCGCGACCAGTTGGGCCATGCATCACCCGACAAAAGGCTCCGAATTGCTACAGCGATTTGTTCTGGATTAGAAGGATCGACCGCAAGCCCCGCCTCAGGTGGATTGACAACTTCTCGACCCGCGTCGAGCGTGCTGACGAGACATGGGCGCCCGAACCGCATGGCTTCCAAGTAGATGAGGCCGAAGCCCTCCCCACGGCTGGGCAACGCAACGCATCTGCAGTGCGCTAGCAGCCGGTCGCGGGCCTCGTTCGATACCTGCCCAAAAAAGCGCACGCTCCCATTCGGCAGGCTCGTAGTAAGCGCCCGGAGGTCGGGAAGCAGGTCTCCGCCACCGGCGATCCAAAGCTGGGCGTTCGGAATGTCTTCTAGCACCCGCGGCCAGGCTGTGATCATCTCACGATGGCCTTTGTAGTCCTCGCGCCGGTCAAGGCGACTCAACATCAAAGCCGCTGGGGGCCCCAGCGGAGTCGGCGTCGAGCCAATGATCGGGGAGCCGGTTCCAAGGTGGACTATGGCATGGGAGGAGCATTCAACTTGCGAATTCGATGCTTGGAAGCGTACCCACGTCTCGTGGCTGTTGCACAAGAACGAGCTCACCAAGGGCAACTGAGCCGATATCAGACGGCTTTGTGGTCGCCACGCCTCCACCCCGTGCAGATACACGGCAATGCGGCGGGGTCGCCGGAGTAGAAATGGCACGAGCTTCAGCAAGTCGAGATGCCAGATCAAAGCTAGGTCAGCTGGACCGGGAGCGCAGACCGTGCGTAGTACCGCGGATGCTCGGGCGAGCCCCCGCAAGGGTGACGCACCGACCCCGGCGGCGCGATAGGAATGAAGATACCCTGCCGTCCCTTCGGTGGCGCATACAGCGTTCCATGCGATTTGCCCGCTGGTCTGAACGCCTCCGATCTCATCAAACGACGGGAACAGGCCGAGCACTAGACGGTTTGCCGTCCGATTGGCCGGTGACCTCACCTGTATCTGCCGCATCTGAAACGCACTTCACGCCAGAATTGTGGCACTAAGGAGTAAGGGAAAGACGAAGCCATATGGAGTCCTACGGCTTCAACGCAAAAAGAATGATGTGTGCCGCAATTGTGGGGAAATGATCGGCCGCTGCCTCAAAGATGAGACCTGTTCTGTGTCTGCGCCTCGAAAACAGAACATGCGAACCCTTTATACCCACAGTGATGAGTCCTGCATCCTCTACCATCCTCTTCAATGTGCTGACTGTATAGATGTGATAGTGGTATGGAGCATAAGCGAACAGTGGAACGCGCCCGGCCAAGAGCCGCAGACGGTTGAGCGAGAAAGCCAGGTTCGGCGTCGTGATCCCAAGGATGCCACCGCTCCTGAGTGCGTTCGCACAGTTACGAAGAAACGCGGCATCGTCAATGACATGCTCTATTACTTCCCCTGCGAAAATGACGTCAAACGCGCGTCCGAAATCAGGAATCCCAATGTTAAGATCCCATTGCTTGAAAAGTATGCCAGGCATGCTGCGCTTATTGATATCGACACCATAACAAGATGCTCCCTTCACCAGAAGCCGCTCGGCCAGTCCTCCAGGAGCGATACCAAGCTCCAACACAGCGAGATCGCGAACAGAATCATGAAACCAGGCTGTCACGAAGCGTTCGACCTTGTTGATACGAATTGCGTCAGGTACGGCAAAATCGCTGAATACTGCCTGTTGTGGGTCTGACTGAGCCGGCTCGTCAGGCTGCACTGCCCTGTCGACGCCCGTACCAACACCGTCACGCTTCATCGGGCTGACTCAGCTCGTGCCATCCGAAACCTCACAGTACAGGGCTTCAGCAAGTCTAGCGATTTCATGCCATGAATAGCACTCCGCCGTTTCGCGAGCTCGGGTTCCCATTCGCTCTCGAATGGACTTGTCTTCCAGGAGCGTTCTCAAGTGGACAGCCAACTCTCGCGGATCGTTCGGGTCCTCAAGCAAAAGACCGTCAAGACCGTCGGTCATGAGCTCTGCGACACCAGCGCAAGCACTAACGATAGTAGGGAGTCCGCAAGCCATTGCTTCCAGGATCGGGAGGCCGAATGGCTCTTCTCGAGTCGGCAGGACGCACACATCTGACATTCCATAGAAGGCCGACATATCCGTTGTGGCACCCACAAAGCGCACTCGACCTTCAAGTTCGAGGGTGACCGCTTGTTCAAACGGTGCCTGACCTCTTCCTCCCACGACGACTAGCCACGGATGAAGCGATGATTGCCCTTGGGCGAGTAAGGTCATCGCTTGCACGAGAGTGAGCAATCCCTTGCGCTGCAGGTTGTAGCCGACAAACAACACAACCGGGGCGCACTGCGGCAAGGCCATTTCTTCGCGACACGGTTGGCGCAACATTCGGACCCCGGGGTGGAACTCGTCCAAACTCACGCCATTCGGAATGATCCTCACCCGACCGCGATCAATCGCGTTGTAGTGTGCGATTTGAGACGCCAGAACGCCTGAGACGGCCACGGTGGCCCTTGCTCCGCGCCTAGTCACGTAGCGCTCCACCAAAGCAATAAACTCGTATGAAATTCGATTGGTCCATCGACGGAGGACGGACCAGCGCTGCCAGGTGGTAGCTCCGCCGCTGCTCGCTACATCGTTCGCCATAGCCGCAGCGCAACAGTGGAGCGTCGTGATCGTCGGACGAAGGACATCCGCTCCGGTCGAATGTACGATGTTGAATCGAACACCATGTCGCCAGCGGAACCAGGCACGTAATGCCGAGTTTCCCACGAGAAACGAAACGTACCTTGCCAGCGCCGGACGTGGCCAGATCGGCACACGATGCAAAGGAGCCTCGGGCAGACAATCAGGATCGCGACTCGAAGCGAATATGGTGATCTCGTGGCCACGGGCCGCGAGTCCTTCGACGAGCTCGGCCATCGCTCGCTCCGTTCCTCCACGCTTGTGAAACTGTTGAACGACCAAAGCGATTTTCACGGGCTGCTTACACGGGTTGTTCCGCGCCCAACGAGGGTCCACTCTAGAGCGCCTCGTGCGCGCGATGCCGCTGCTGGACTGGTCACGGAGGTGCTAGGACCCATCAGCGCGAGTCCCGCGAGGAACCAGTAGAACAGAGCTGCGGTGTTGTTGAAGACGAGATTGCCCGGGAGAAGAAGCAATGTGAAGAGAAATCCAACGGCAAGATAAGGCCGCAGCTGGGTCCCTTCAGGCTTTCTCAAGGCTCTCCAAAGCTGCACGCTGACGAGAATTCTGGCAGCGAGCAGCAACACGAGGCCCGGCAGCCCGGTCTCAAGAACGACGCGTTCGAGCTCTACTTCGGCGAGAGGGGGTGGGTTCGCACCGATCCCGCCTCCAATGAGTGAGGTCGCCTGGTGCGTAGTTCCTAGGCCATACCCAGTTAGCCCCACCTGAGCCAAAGCACGCACAGGCGCTATGACGGTGTCGGCGATGCGACCCGGAACGTCGCCATTTGAAATGGTTCTATCAAGAAACGCCTTTTGAGCTTCTGGGAACAAAGCCTGAGCAACCGTGCAGGCAGCGATTACCACCATGGTCGCACCTACCGCAATGCGCCCGCGTCGAACGCGCGACTTCCAGACCGAAACGACGACCAGACCAACGACCCCGACGAGCACTATCAAAGCAGGACCGCGCGATCCGGTCATCAGGATGTTGCCCACTATGAGGACCATCTCAACCACGAGAACTACTCGCCAGCGCGCGCTTGCGACCAGAGTCTCCGACAGAGCAATCAGCATGATGAGTGTGAGAAAGGTTGTGTACCCCGTGATGTACGAGAAGGTCCCAGTGATTCGTGCGTGCCCAGAGCCGGCAAAGCCTGCAACATCTCCACCCATTTCGTCCGCCCACGCATAGCGATTCAGAGAATCCGTCGGGGAGGAGGCGAACTGAACGACGCCGAGAAGAAGCGGAATGAGCGCAATACCGAGGACAAAGAGGGAAACGCGTCGGAGGTGGGGCGCGTCTGGCAGCAGTGAGGGAACCATGTACATGAGCGGGACGTACAGGAAGTACGCTCTGAGGCCAAACATCCCGACGATCGGGTTAGGGACCGCCGGATTGGCGGCTTGGACGACGCCCAGAATCCCGAGAATGCCCAAAACCAGATTCGCCGCATGGGGACCAAAGAGCGACTCGCCGCGACCCAAGCGTTCCCCAAAGAACCGGAGGTAGGCGCCGATCAGCAAAGCGTCTTTCCAAAAGTACACCCACTCTTGGGCACCGGGCAGCAGCCATTTCCGCACGGCGCCGTCGAAAATCGCCAGGAGGAGCACTCCCCAGACCGCCTGACGCCACCAAAGCAGGCCAACCAGCGCAAACCCAGCAAGGCAGGCGATACTCACGGCAGACGACTGGCCGATCAATGCGCCACCGGCTTTCCTGCGCCAATTGTGACTGCTCGCCTATGTTGTTCCCAAACGCGACGCCGCATCGGCTCACGCTCGAATTGGGCAGCACGGTCCAGGCTCATCAAGGCGCCGTCAAACCGTTTCGAGAGCTCGCTCAAAAATGGCAAGATGCTCGGTGAGCATCTTCTCGGTTTTGAAGAGTCGCAGCGCTCGTTCGCGCGCAGCACGGCCCAGCGTCGGAGCAAGCTCTGGATTGGTTATCACCCTACTCATGCAGGCCGCTAACGCGACGGCGTCACCCGCGGGGAACTTGAGACCTGCGGAGCCAACTAACTCACTGAGTCCCCCAATGTCTGAGGCGATCACGAGTTGGCCTCGCATCATATGTTCAACGGCCGCAAGTCCAGCCGTCTCCTCCCAAATCGAAGGCATCACCAGTGCTGTGGCCGCCTCAACCTCCCGCTGCAGCGCATCCCCTCGCAGAAAGCCCACGAACGTCACGTGGCCTTCCAAATGCTGCTCGTCCACGATGCGGGCGAGCTCAGCCCGCTCAGGTCCATCACCTATGAATCTGAGCTGGAAGGAAAGATTCTGATCGCGAAGAAGAGCGCCCGCACGGAGCAGCGTCGGGAGGCCTTTTTCGCTTACGAGGCGGCCGACATACACAAAAGTCTTCGGGGAATCGTTCGCATGTCGCAATGGCCGGGCGGCGTCATCAGCACACGGGACCCCATGGTAAATGACGTGTGAGTGCGGAATGTTCAGGCGATTGAGGGTGAAATCACTAGTGTGAAGATTCGCGACCGCACGTGTGCAAAGAAACCGTCGCAAGAGAGTCAGCAGCGTGGACTGGAGACCCTTTCTGAGCCCCCCCGTAACGGCGATGCATTTAATGCAGAGGTCGTAGCGACGGAGCATGAATTGTCCGGGGCACCAGGATCCTGACGGCTGGTAGAGGAGGTTCCCCCTGGGGCAGCAGACTTGGTAGCCGTGATGGTAAACAACGACCGGTTTACGCTGCACGAGAGCAAGAAGGAGCGGCGCGAGACAGGGGCCGGACAGATGGACCACATCCGAAGCGCGGATCAGGCGCCACAAATGGAGGGTGCTTGACTGGCGAATAACCGTGTACGGGAGAGTGGTGTCTTCGAACGCGCCCCCCGCGGTAGGGGTTGCCAGCGTCACAGCCACACGTCTGTCGGGCGTCCTCGCGAGCAATTCCGCCAGGTTGTAGACATAGGATTCGGCTCCGCCGATGGCCGGTGCAAAGCTATGAGTGTAGATCAGTACCCTCAAGTATCTAGCCTGGTAGGAAACTCCCTCGAGCGGGGACGGAGTTGCCAAGCAAGCCTGGACGGCGGGGCGTCGCACGCTGAAGCGGACCTTTGGGCCAAACCAATGGTGTTACTCACTGCTGAAGCCTGTCGGACACCCAACCACCGAGCTCTGGCCAGGTAGGGACCGCCCTCTGGTCCTTGAGGACGCGATGCGTAGAGCCCTCTTCACAGACCCAAATGGTGACGTCTGCTTGTTGAAAAGCCTTGGCGACCGTGCTCTTCTCCCACAGGTGAAAGGGCGTAGGCACCAGTCCGATGTCTGCGGCGGCGACCGATTCGGCCACGCGTTCGGCCGTTTGCGGACCGAGGAATCGGAGGCGGCCCACCCACTCGGGCCGTGAGACCCACTCTTTCGCCCAGCGGGGCAGATCAGGTGACTCGCCCCCGAGAGCCACCACTTGGGTCACTTCGCCGCGCATCAGGGCCTTGGCGAGCGGTGCCTCAAACCGCTCCAGCGCACTCCGTTGCGTATCCCACCTCCCAAGCGCGAGTGCGACCTTGTCTGACGCGGCGAGTCCCAGGTTCGCGCGCCACATCTGGCGCAGTGCTGGGGTCGCCTCCATAAAGGGAAAGCTGGCGCCCAAGGGGAGAATCTGAATGCGGACGGGATCAATTCCGTAACACTCGATACAACGGTCGCGCCAGGTTGGTATCGTTGCAAAAACGATGTCAGCCGAACGGACAACCGCGCCTACGGTATGTTTTTGCCACCATGACAGAAGTAGCCCCTTTAGGCCCAATTGCCATGCGTCACAGTGCGTCTCGTGAACGCAGATGGCGAGCTGCATCCTGGCAAACTCCGTACCCACTTTGCGCAGCGCCTTGGCCAATTCCAGAGGGGCACCCCACCGGGAGTACCCGTAGCCCGAGAGCTGAACGAAGAGACAGTCGGGAGGATCCCCGCCCAGCAGATCGAGCAAACCCGGCGAGCTTCCATTCCAGAGCGTCGCGCCGCCCCTCCATCCGCTGGCGAACGCTGCCCGCGGGCTACCATTCTTGCCGATGAGGGTGACTTCATGCGCACAGTCCATGAGGGCAGCGCCGAGAAGCCTGCTATGGTCTGCGAGACCGCAGGCGATGGGAGGCAAGTTCGGCGTGAGGATAGCTAGGCGCACGGTGGACGACTGCGAATCATTGGCAGGGAGTCCGACGGCACGGCTCCCGGGGCCATGTTACTGACGGCCTCAGAACTAGACGATCTGTTCATACTTCGCCTGGCGGAAAAAGTCCTCGTAGCGCCTAGCGATTCGAAGAGTCCTCCGGAAATCTGCCAGTGTCAGATGCGCCTGACCCAAGCGCAGTTCCCTGGACAAAGCTCTAGCAAAGAAATACCCCAGGCACTCCCACTTCTGGCGTGTACTTGCCAAATAACATCCGTACGTAAGATAGCTCGCCAACAAATGCGCCTGCTCTTCCATCCTCTCGTCGTTGAACGAGCGTGCGTCTGGAAAGAAATGGTGAATCACATAGGTTGCCGAGCAGGCACGCATCCGATATCCCAAGGCGCGCAATCGAGCGCCGAATTCCTGATAGAGCGGTCCAAAGGGTAGGACTTCCAGAAACCTGTGCTTTTCGAAGATGCGCCGAGGGTAGACGCACGCACCATCGCTTATGGCGAAGGAATCGCCCGGATCAGCCGGGGCTTTGCAGAAGCCCCGCGGTTGGATCTCCCCGGGGACATGAAGAGGTGCGTCTGCTCGGACCGTCCGGTGGTACTCGCCGATCGACCAGATGCTTTCTGGATCCGACTCCACAGCTCCCTGCACCGCCCGAAAATGGCCTTCGGGAAACTCGTGGTCATCATCCATCGTCCGCACGTGAGATCCCGTACACTCGCGCGCCGCCCGATTGCGGTTCGCGTACAACCCGCGACGAGGTCCGACCACGACTCGGCACCCCCAACGTTCCGCCACGCTTCGCGCGCTCACGGCGAGCTCTTCGTCCGAGTCATCCGAAACGACAACTTCAAGTTGCCGACCCGCCTCCTGGCTTCTGAGGCTGCGAAGACAACGGTCCAAGGACTCGGGGCGGTTGCGAGTCACCAACGCCACGCTAATGCGAACCGCCTCAACCCCTTTGCCTTCCACCATTGCGCTCTCTTTCAAACCGTGCCGCGAGCCGCCGTTAATGTTCACCGGCCCCTGCACTGAGGGTAGCCAACCCTTCACGATAGGCGTTCAGCGTCCGCAGTGTCGATGTGACGCTGTCAAACCTGCTCGCAGCCAGCCGCGAGCACTGGCCAAACGCGTCATAGGAATCGTTGCTCGCCTGTAGTACGCGCACTAGCAGGGAACTGAACATGTCCACGGCGCCCGGAAATACAAGTGGAATTCCGGGGTAGTCCCCGAGCATCTCGCGCGGGCCCGGAACATCATACGCCACGACCGGTAGGCCGGCCGCCAGCATCTCCAGTACTGCTAATCCGAACCCCTCCATATAGCTCGGAAAGGCGCCGACAGTCGCTCCGGACAGGAGCTCGGGGAGATCATCCGGATCGAAGCTCGGCACAATCTGGACAGACTTGGATATCTCTGGTCCGAGATCGCGTTCTACATCCTCGACGGACGAACCTGTACCGAGGAAGAGAAACTTCGCGCTGGGGACAGCCTCCCGGACTCGACGCACGATGGCGGGCCAGTCCCTAGATCCCTTCTCAGGGCTCCAACGGGTGATGCAGACAACCGTTGCTCGCCGCAGCTTCTCTCTCAATGGCGAGGCCGCGGCGGCAAACTGAGCCCGGCGTGTGTCAGTAAGTCCTGGAGGGATCACGAGGCATCGCTGGCCGGGAGCAAGGGTGCGCCCGACATAGTCGGCCTCAGCGCGATTCTGGACCAGGATGAGATCGCAGTGTTGGAGACTTCCCGCATAGTATTTCGTCCAGCGCGACCGCAGCCACAAATTCCTGGCATGGCTCAATCTTTGCCTTGCCCGCCGCCTTTCGGTCCTCTCAAAGCGGGAGGTGACTTCTCGCAGCCATATGAAAGGACCGGCTGAACGGGTGACCAGCAGGCCTGAAAAGCCGAGCTCGGATTTGCCAAATGGGAGGTTTCCCTGGTGGGCGTCGATCACGTCGAATCGCTTCGCGTGAGCACGGACGAATCTCCGGGCCTCGAACTGGAAATCGGGTCCCAACCATTCACGCAGTCTCGAACGACGATGCTCGCCGAAGGCATCGGCGAAGCCGAACCTCTCGACGGAGACTCCGCGTTCCGCCATATCGCGGAGCAAGTCCAGTTGGGGGCGCGCACCTCCCAGCCGTGGATTCCATCCCATGTGATTTACGAACAAGACGCGCAGGTCCTCAGCCATTTCGCCCGCCCGGACCCTGGTAGCTGCCCAGGGAACAGGAGCCGATCAGGCCGTGCGCCGACCGCTGGAGTTCAGACGGCGGCGCCAATGGGCAGCCTGTTCCAGTTGGCTTGACGTACGCGCTGAATTCGACGGTCGTAATCGGACCGATCTCGCAGCAGGGCGCGGAGGCGTCCCAGGCAGGCCTCGATCTCTAGACCGCGTGGGTCTCCTTCAGCCAACGGCCATGCCGCAGCCGAGGTTAGCACCTTCCACAACAAGGCGCGCGAAGCCGCTGCAAGCTGCCACCTCCATGTCTCACGCAGTCGAGAACGCAGACCCCACGGACCAGGCAGCAAGCCGAAGGTATACGCATCGATGATCGTCATCGCGGCGCCGCATTCGCGATAGCGCCGTCGAAGATGATCCCAAGACAGACGGAATGACGGGATGTAATGCGTAAAACGCAAGCCAGGCTCGTAAAGCAACTGCCATCCTGCGAGCCTTAGAGCGAGGCATAGCTCGGTGTCGCCGCCCGACGAAAGCAACGAGCCGCTTCTATCGACCAGGAGCGAAAGAAACCCACGACCTACCAGATCCAGCAACGCCTGCTTGCGAACGGTGAGACCGGCGCCCCACAGATAGTCAACAAAGCTTCGGCCCGCCCCAACGGGCCCCTGCCGACCGACGGCATACCAACCGGAAAAGGGCTCGAACCATGATGGAGGCGCTGCTTCACACACCGAGTCCGATGAACCTCCGCATGCCCCTACCTCTGGAAAAGCTGCCAATGATGTCCATGCCGTCTCAACCCAGTCTGGTGACACCCAATTATCGTCGTCGATGAAGCTAACGACCGTGAATCCGGCCTGCCGCACCCCCGCCCAGCGAGCATTTGTTAGTCCAAGGCGAGGCTCACGAATAATCACGAGGTTATCGGGCGGTCCCTCCCAGATGTCTCGCGCGATCTCAGACGTCTGGTCGCTCGACGCGTTATCGACAACTACGACCTCCCAGGGGACCCCGCTTGGTACAACCTGAGCTGCCAGATGGGCCAACGTTGGTTGGAGGCGTTCGGCGCTGTTGTGACAGCAGACAACACACGTGACCCCCATTTCATCGCGTGACAGGCCGCTCACTCCTACGTGAAATTCAGACAAAGTGCGAGTATCTGCGGCTACGGAGCCCTACGAAGTTCTTCTACCTAGTGCCCGCATGTCTCGAGCCAGGGTCCGGGCACGGGAGGGAATGAACCGAGTCCAATTCCGACGGGACTCATTTACCCGCAGGATCTGGCTATGAACCAACGTGAGATCGTTTGGCTCAAACTGCAAAGCCAGCGTCTGCCAAATCTCGTTGCTCTCGGTTGTCTCGTTAGAGACAAAAAAAAGGAGGTTCTGTCGATACCACCACTCTACGTTGGGGTCATGCCAGATGCGATGACGGATACAATCGACACCCACAAATCCGTTCCTCTTAAACAGATCGATCCAATACGCCGGCCACTGCTCATTCAGATGACCGGTCCCGCCCTGCCCTGGAACCGCTGCCGAAAACAGGACTACCGGGGCCAGGCGGGTGAGCCACCGCACCAGAGATCCCGCGGCGTTCCCAGGGAGGTGCTCGGCAACCTCGAGGCACAGAGCAAGGTCAAAGCAACCCCCCGTGGGAGGCAGGTCGGCGAGATCGATGGGTTGGAATTCATGGGGCGTGATGAGAAGCTGGTCGGGAGGTACATGCCTGCCGTCCATCCCACGGACGGTACGGACCCCCAGACGCTTGAATTCGGAAAGCCAAGCTCCCGTACCACAGCCGACATCGATGACGCTGGTTGGGTTCACCAGCGACATCACCATAGGGACTATAGCGACGGCCGAACTCGCAGACCCACGGCAGAGCTCGGAGTAGAAAGCTGACGGATACAGATGCGAGAGCTCCATTTGTCGCACGTTCAGTGTCACCCGCCCGCGATCGCTTCAGTCGCAGAGAGAGCAGAAAGTGGAGCGTACGTCCAATCGCAGGACACTCGCAAGCTGCCGATCACCTCTGGTGGCTGACCACTCGAGGACTCGTCCGTCAATCCGATGTCCACTCGAAGCGCGTGCTCCGCGCAGGAATAGTCTTGGTGCCAGTCTCCGAGCCAGAGCGAGACGATGTACGCACCGGGCCTGAAGCTGCTTGTAGGAATACGCACGGTTATCAGCCCAGAATCCATGGGCGACGGCGATTCCTCCTGCGGATCGATGCGTGGATTCGTCCCGAACACCGGGCGGCCGGCCCGGTCCGCGACCACGATGCCCAGGACGGGCGGGCACAAGGGCCGCGGCGACTGAAAAGCAGCCCGCACGACGAGCTCACCCGCGGACAACCACTCCGCGGTTGCCAGGACGATCTCCGGCCGCTGTCCACTGTACGGCACCCGGTATTCCGATCGCGCACTACTCGTCAAATACGTCGCGACTGCTTCCGATGCTGGGCCATCAAATACGAGCCTGCCTGCGTCCAGAACTATTGCCCGCTCGCACAACCGCGCTACCGAGCTCAGCGAGTGACTAACAAGAATAACGGTCCGGCCCTCTCGCGAGATTTCTTCCATTCGTCCAAATGACTTCCGTTGAAAATCCGCATCCCCCACCGCGAGGATCTCGTCGATCAATAGAATCTCGCTGCCCAGGTGCGCCGCCACTGCAAAGGCCAGCCGCATCTGCATCCCGCTCGAATAGTGTTTGACTGGCGTATCGATGAATCGGTCGACCCCGGAAAAGTCGACGATCTCATCGAAACGTTCCGCAATCTCTCGCCGCCGCATTCCTAAGATGGCTCCATTCAGCCACACGTTTTCCCGACCCGTAAGCTCCGGATGAAATCCCGTGCCAACCTCGAGAAGAGAACCAACGCGCCCACGAATCTCGATGATCCCTTCTGTCGGCTCAGTGATCCGCGACAGAACCTTCAGGAGGGTACTCTTCCCAGCTCCGTTCTTTCCTATGATCCCGACGACCTCACCTGATCTGATATGAAAAGACAGGTCCCTCAGAGCCCAGACCTCGCGTCCTCCCTCATCAGATCCATTCTTCTGCCGCTGCTTTCCGCCCAGGAACCTCTGGCCAAGCGCGGCGGCGGCGCGAGCTGGCATGTCCCTCAGCGCCAAGTACTGCTCCCGCTCGCCGATCTGGTAGAGCTTGCCTACCCCGTCGGCTCGGACTGCCACGTCCATCATCCGAGTCGTGAGCCAGATCCGCAGCGACCAGGGGGCGAATCAGGGAGCTGTTGGACACTGCCACTAGTCGCGTGGAACAGGATATTGGTGTATCCCTGTATCTTCCACGATGACGGAAGGGATGTACCGTGCGCGCCAGTGCCCTGCCCCTGCGCCCGCTCCGCGGTATAACCCAAGGGCGAAAGCCAGCGGAAAACATCCCAGTCGCCAATAACGTTCACGCCTGCCAAGGTTGTGTTGAACTCCACAATGAGCCACGGTTTCCACTCGGTAATCGTCCGCTCTGCTCCTTTCAGAGCAACGAGCTCATGTCCCTCGATATCCAGCTTCATCCCATGCACAACTCGACCACCAAGAACATCATCGATGGCAATCGCCGGGACCCGTGAAGTACGTTCCCCTGCCACGTCAACCACCCGACTGATGTTGTGTTGGGGATCGCATTCCAACAGGACGGGCTCCGAGCTCTCTGAAACGGCTGCTTGCTGCAAGTACACGCGTCCGAGATTCGGAACATGAGCCAGTATCCGCACGTTGTGGGACAATTTTCCGAAAGCCTCTGGATTCGGCTCGAAGGCGTGAATCGCACCTGAGGAACCGACTGCCTCGGCAGCAGTTACCGTCCACAGTCCGATGTTCGCCCCGCAATCTATGAAGGTATCCCCGGACCTCAAGAGTCGCCGGAGGGATGCGAGATCCATCTCTTCCTCTTGACATAGCCACACCATCGCCTCGTAGGGAACTGAAAGGTCGCACCGCAGACTTCCACTGGCCGATAAGAGACGCGTGCGCCACGATTCGGTCTCACGGTGCTCCATCCAATACTTGATGAGCCGAGGCTTTCCGCGAAAGCCTGGGCTGCGACGGATGAACCCGGCTAGTCCATCTAACATCGCTCGTCGAGGATTCGTTACTCTCACGAGACCGGTGGGCAACGGTAACCTGGCTGCTCACTCGCTGGGTCAAGCAACTCGGCGGCGACCGGGCCGCTCACCCTACGCGACATCCGCGAACCTCCGTTCGACGGTCCGAAAGAACACAAGTCCACTAATCAGGAGTAGGAGAACTACGAAGACCGAAACACCGATAGCTGGACCCGGCGGATGTCCCGCCCCCAGGACCGACCAACGCACTCCATCTATGACGCCCGTCATAGGATTCAGCCCGTACACCGCCCGCCACTCCTCAGGGACAAGGCTGCTGGAATAGGCGACAGGCGAAGCGAAGAGCCAGAACTGAATGAGAAAGGGAACAGCGTAACGCACATCTCGAAACAGAACGTTGAGAGCCGAAAACCAGAGGCCGACTGCAAGCGCACACGCAACGGCGAGCAGCACGAACAATGGCAACGCCAGGATCGCCGTGCTTGGCACGACGCGAAATGCGGCCATCATCATCACAAGGACGGCAAGAGCGATGCCAAGATCGACGAGCCCTCCTGCCACCGATGCGGCGGGGAGGAACACGCGAGGAAAATAGACCTTGCTGATCATGTGCCGGTGCTCGATCACTGAATTGGTCGACGCGTTCAGCGCGTTCGCGAAGTACGTCCACGGAACCAGGGCGGCAAAGGCGAACAGCGGATATGGGAGATCGTCCGACGGCATCTGGGCAAGGCGACCGAAGAACACGCTGAATACGACCATCGCCATGACTGGCTGGATGATGGCCCAGGCCGCGCCCACAATCGTTCGCTTGTATCGCACTTTGAGATCGCGCCACACGAGGAAAAACAGCAGCTCCCGGTAATCCCACAACTCACGGAGGTCCACTACCACCCAACCGCGCCGTGCACGGATGCGGGTGACGGTGCCGTGGCCCTCTGCTTCACCCCGGTCAACTGGGCCTCTGCGAACTAGAATTCGAGCACTCCAATTAGACCCGCCGCATTGTCGCATCTCACCGCAACGACGCGCTATGTCGTGCGCCTCAGCTCCAATGCGCACAGATCCCAAAATAGCGCGGCCACGAGAAGAGGGCTCCCCTTGCGGGGAGCCCTCTTCTCTGCTCGCGCTGCTGGCTGCAGCGCAGGCTTACCTCCTAGTCGTCTCCTTCTAGTAGGCGTCCTTCTCGCCCAAGCGGTTGCTGAATGCCGTCGTGACGAGCGAAGCTGGCGGCTGGTTGGTGGTTGTTGCCGCACCAGCCAGGTTGCCGTTGTTGAACTCGCCCGCGCACGCCGCGTTAGTTCCGCCCGAGTCTACGTTCCCCGTCTGGCAGAAGACGAGGCTCGCTCCGTTGCGGTTCGCTGCGTTGACGTCGAACGAGAAGTTCGCGTCAGTGCCGTTGGTCTGCACCACCATCGTGATGTTGACAGTCGCCCCTGCGGCTAGCGTCGCCATCTGACACTGGTACGAGAAGCCCGCCGTGCCCGTGTTCGTGAACGTGCACGTGTCCTGCGCGCGGCTGGAGCTGACGCCCGTGATCGTCGCGGTCAGCGGATTCGTCACAGGCGCGCTCGTCGCATCGATGCACTGGAACTGCGTGCAGGTCGTGCGGTCGCCGACCCTACCCGAGATGAACCATCCCGCTGGCACTGCCACGCCGCCAGCGCTGATGTTGCCCACGGTCGACGTATACGTTACCGCGGTGTTCGTAGTCGAGTTACCCCAGGCGACTGCGTTGTTGAGGCTGAGGTCCCACGGGTAAACCGTCACGACAGCGTTCGCCGTTTGCGCCGGTCCGGGAACAGGCGTGAGCGGTGTGACCGAGGCGACGATCGTGTTGTCGCCATAGGTCGCTGCTGTCGTCGCGGTGGACGTGATCGTGATCGTGCCGCCGCCCGTACCGCTGAGCGTAACGGGGTTACAGGTCACGACCTGTCCTGTCGTGCTGCAGTTAGCGGTACCGGTAGCACCGCCACCTACCACGCCAGTTCCGGTGATCGTCCAACCAGCCGGGAACGTCTCGGTGACGCTCACGGTTCCGCCGTTGAAGCCATTGGAGATCGTGAGAACCACGTTGTCTCCCACGTTCGCCACGGACGTATCGACGGCATTTGCCGCCGGCACGTTGGCGAGCGTCAGCGTGCAGCCGTTGACCGTGGTGGTCGCCGTTGCAGTGTTGTTCGTGGTTACCGTGTCAGGTCCGCTGACTGTAGCGGAATTCGTGATTGGACTGGTACAGCCACTCACCGTTCCTGGGACCACGATTGTCGAGAGACCGACATTGCTCGCATTCCCGTTGGTGCAGGTGAGCGAAGCACCACCCGTTGTCGTCGAGATGGTGTTACACGTGAACCCACCGGTGGTCGTGGGCTGACCGCTGGCGGTGAACGCCGTGGGCAACTGGTCGGTGACCGTCACCCCCGATTGCGCTCCTGAGCCAGTCGCAGCCGTAACCTCGATCCGGTAGCTCATGGCTACGTTGTTGGTTCCGTTCTGCGTGATCGTGTTCGCGTTGTTGCCCGCAGTAGCACCAGGCCCGGTCGGGCAGGCCCCGGCCGCGATCTGGCCGCACTTGGCGATCCGCAGGTCAGTGGTCCCTGGCGCGGTCGTCGCCGTGGGACCAGTAGTTGACGTGGCGACGGCAGTCGGGATCGCCGTGCTCGTTGAAGCCGCAGCTCCTGAGCAGCCATCGATGGTGATGGTGTTGAACGCGTTGGGGTTAGACACCACCGGGGCGCTCAGCGTTGCCACATTCTGGAGAGGCAAGCAGCCCGCAACAGGCGGGTTCCCGATGTCCGGACCCGTATTCGTCTGCGCGTTGCTGTTTCCGCGAATCGACACGTTGATCGAAATCACGGACGACAGACCAGCGCCGAGCGCTCCGCCGCAGGTGATCGTGCCTCCCTCCCGACTCGCAGCCGCGCTTGACGAGCAGGTGAGGCCGTTACTGGCGGACACGGACTGGAACCTCACACCGTGAGGTCCCGCGGCGGTGCAGTTCGCAGTCGGGACTCCGGCGGCCGAGCAGAAGCTCGGGTTCGGTGGGTTCAGCGTTCCGGTGTTCGGAGCGAAGGTCGCACCGCACCCCGGGACACCCGTACCGCATGGAAGCTGGTCGTTCAGGCTGACCTGAACCGTTGACCCCGAGCTGTTCGTCACCGTGACCGTGTAGGTGAAGAACGTATCGATAGCCGGATTGATATTCGCGACGCTAGCAGTCTTCGAGATGGTCACGGCGCCAGGCGGCACGGTCGTTGCCGTCTGGGTGACCGTACCTGTCGCCGGACCTGACGTGCTCGTCGCCGGCACTGCGGTCGCCGTACGAGCCGGCGAACCGCAGCTCGTGCTCCCGGACGCCGTGTTGCCGTCGAGAGCGCTTTCCGCGCCAGGGTAGCTCACCGAGGCGATGTTATTGATCGTCTGGCTGGTGCAGACGTTGCCAGCACCAGCGCCTATGTCGATCGTGCCGCTATTGCCGGTGCCGGTGGTGTTAGATGCGGCCGTCACGGCGAAGATGGTGATGGTCGCCGTGCCGTTCGGACCGATAGATCCGCCCGTGCATGAGAGCGTCCCACCGGTGAATGCGCCGCCGGTACCTGCGGTGGTACCCGTTGGCCCTGCGCCGCAGGTGAAGCCGCTGCCTGCAGACGCCGATGCAGACGAGAACTCGGTCAGGGTGCTGAGCCGATCGGTCACCGTTATGCCCGAGGCGGACACGGAGCCGAGGTTCTGCACTACCAGCGTGTAGGTCAGGCTCTGCCCGATGCCGTTCGCCACGTTGAGCGGCGAAACGCCCTTCGAGATGACGAGGTTCACCGCGGGAGTCGCGGTTGGCGTCGCCGTGTTGCCTGGCGTGTTCGTAGGCACGGGAGATCCGACGGTGCTCGTCGGAGCTGTCGTGCTCGTCGGGGCGACCGTCGGAGTTGCCGTTGGGCAACCGACCATCGCCACCGCGACGGTATTGCTGGAGTTGTTTACCACAACCCCATTGAGCGTCTGCTGAACCGTCGCCGTGTTGACGAGCGGCGAAGAGCCGACGCAGGGGTTCTGAACGGTGACCGGGATGGTGATCACGATCGCCGGGTTGTTTCCGCTGAAGCCGGCGCCCGCCGGGACGGTACCACCAGAGCAGGCGATCTGGTTGCCGCTCTGGCTGCAGACGAAGCCGCTACCGGCTGTCGCCGCGGCGCCGCCATTGTAGATCACCGAGCCGGACAGGTTGTCTCGGACCACGAGGTTACTCGCGGCCGAGCTGGCTGCGTTGGAGAGCGTGAGGGTGAAGACCAGGGAGTCGCCTGGGTTGACAGACGTCTTGTCTGCGCCCTTCACGATCTGGACCGACGCAGTCGTCGGGGTCGGAGTCACGGTCGACGTGTTCGCGCCGACTGTCGCGGTGTTCGTCGGAGCCGGCGTGACCGTCGGGCAGCCCGACACTGTGGTCGTGGCGCTCGCGGTGTTGTTCGCCGCATTGGCGTCAGCGTAGGTGACGCCTGTGCTCGGATTGATCGCGGCCACGCTGGCCGTGTTGACGAGCGGCGAGATGCAGCTCGTGACCGCGACCTGGATCGTGATGGTGACCGGGAGGTTGGTCCCGTTGCATCCCACGACGGCGCCCGAGGAGCCGCAGGAGAAGCCGCTGCCCAGCGGGGCATTGGCGCTGAGGAACGAGACGCCGGTGGGCAGAACGTCCTGGACGTTGATGACGGTGCCGCTGGGCAGCCCCGTTCCGACGTTCGAGATGTTCAGCGTGTAGATGAGGGTTGCGTTCTGACCAACGGGGTTCGGCGCGCCCGTCTTCGTGATCAAGAGATCAGGAAGCGCAGTCGCCGTCGCCGCCGGCAGGCTGGTGGCCGTGGCCGTGGCCGGGCAACCAGTGATGGTGGTCGAAGCGGTGGCGGTCAGCCCGCCCAGGGTCGCTATGTTGGTGATTGGGGAAGCGACGGTACAGGGGTTGTTCACCAACGTAGAGATCTGGACGGTGGAGGCGCCGTTGCCCGGCACGCTCCCATTCGAGCAGGTCAGGATAGACCTACCCGTCCCATCATTGAGAGGAACCGCGTTGCCGCAGCCAAAGCCGTTGTTTCCTGAAGCTGACAGGAACGTCAGACCCGCGGGCAGTGTGTCCTGCAGGAACTGACCCGTGGCAGCCGTGCCGCCAGTATTGGTAACGGTGATGGTGTAGTTCAGGACACCACTCGGAGCAATCGAGGATGCGCTTGCAACCTTCGAGAGGCTGAGGTTGGTGCCTGTTGGCGTATTCGTGGACGTCACCGTCGGCGTCGAGGTGTTCGACGGAATAGCCGTCGGCGGAATCGCCGTGTTCGGCGGAATCGCCGTGTTCGTTGGAAGCTGGGTGCCCGTTGGGGGCGGTGGAGGAATCGAAGTGCTCGTCGCCGGAGTACCCGTTCGGGTTGCCGTCGGCGTCGACACCGTGACCGACGGGAAGCCGCAGATGACGTTGGAGGCGCCGTTGAAGGCGCCAGCGGCGTCCCGCGGAAGCACGATTCCGCACACCTGGGTGCTCGTCGCGTTCATCTGAAGGGTGGCCGTCGTGCCGGCGGTCGTCACAGCCGGGCCATCGGTACCCAGACCGAAGACCTGGTAGCTGGCGGCCCCTGGAGTCGGATCCCACGTCAGGATCAGGGCGGTGCCCTGATTGAGCTGGCCCCTGAAATTGGTGGGAACGACGCCGGGGGAGATCACGCCCGCGAAGCCGAAGGAGACGCACATCAGGTCAGACCTGAAGATCTCCCCGCCTGTGGCGTTGAGTGCCCGGAGCTGGTAGCAGGCGTTGCCCGCATCGCTCGGGACCGTATCGAGGAAGAGGTTCTGAGCCCCGAATGTGAGAGGTGGGTTCGGGACCGAAAGGGTCGCATTGCCACTCGGGTTGGTGGTGGTGCGGCTAATGGTATAGCTTGCAGCCGCTCCTGGGTTCCACAACAGGGCCACCTGACGGCTCGACGGGTTGGCGGTAGACGCCAAGCTCGCGACCGTGAAGTTCTGGCCCTGCGCGTACGCATCGCTAGCCGGTTGGACAACGCCGAGGAGTCCAGCGGCGACCAATGCGATCAGCGCCATCATCCAGAGGGCCTTGGTCCGGCCGGACCTACTACTGTCGATCATCGCTTGCGTTCCTCCGAAGGTTGAGAGTTACGAAACGATTGTGGGAAATAACGCCTCCTATGTCTCGAGAGAATCGGGGGGGATCTACGCGGGGGTCGGGGTTCCATGCAGTCGCGCTCCTTCCTCCTGGCTTCCTCCATATGGATTTGCGCGCTTCTTCGCGCTGAGCTCCGCAACCGCTGCCGCCCCTTGGGGTTCCAAGGCGGCGGTTGACGGGTCCGCCAATACGCGCACGGCTGACCCACGCCACAGCGCAGAACATCACTCTAGAGAAACGCTCCCCAGAGCAAAACGTGACAGATATCTTGATCCAGCCGCAACGTGCGCAGGTAACCGTTCCAGCCTACCTGTGTCCTCGCGGCATCGTCAAGCGCGGCGGCACCTCCTGATACAGCACTGTGATACTCCGCCGCGCAGCGTTCACCGCGCAAGCATCGTCACGACTGTGCAGGGCGTCTAGAAAAACCGCCGAGTCCGTTGCCAATCGTAGGCTTCGGCGGTGGAATTGTCAAGAGGCGTAACAGTGAATGGACGCACAGGGGGGTTGGGGATTGGGGTTGGGGGTTGGGGGGCGCCCCCTCTCCCTAACCCTCCCCCGCGAGGGGGGAGGGGACCAGTTGGGTCGGGGGGCCCGCCGCACGAAGCTGACGGGCCACCTGCTTGGCGCTAAGGCACTCGTCAAGGTACAAGGGTACTACGACGGGCCTCCATGGCCTTCCGGACTGCTTCTGCCCGGTCCCGCTTCAGGGTCTCGAGGCCGTGCTGCGCGGCTTGGCGAAGCCGTTCGTCCGGAAGCGCATTCATCCACTCGAATTCGTCCGCAATCATTTCCGCGCTCATCCCCATCTCGTACTCGCCGGCAATGGTATAGACGCGGAGGCGTCGGCCCGCGATGTCCATCTCGCCATGCGGGTCCGGAGCGAGGTGCTGGAACGTTAGCGTCATGACCACATTGTACGTGGGGGCGTGCCCAAGATCGAACGGCGCCGCGGCGATTTCCTCGAGGCGTGCAACGATCCGGCGACGTGCCGCCGGCGTCAGGCGGCGCAAGTATGCGGTACACACGTGTGATAGACGAACCGCATACGGTGGTGTCACTCGCCGAGCTGGCGAAGGAGGTCAGCGAGCATGACAGATTCGCCGCGCGCGATCTGTTCCTTCCCAAGGCGCACCTCGTCCCACTCTTCCGCGGTGAGATCTTCTTGATCGGTGAGCCGCCATCGGGCGTAGTCCAGCAGGTCGGCCGCCCCGATGTCGTCCAGCTCCTCGACCAACTCGATCAACTCTTCTTTGACGGTGGCCATTCCTGGTCCTCCTCCTCACATCACCAAGATGGTACCTCCCCGATGCCACGGTTGATGTTCCTGACACCAATGAGATGATGGACCTGATCATTGGTCGGCCGCTGGAAATTCAAGTCGACTCAGCGCAGCGGTAGGATCTCTACGTTAATAGCTGGTACTTGTTGAAGACAGGGGAACCCAAGAAAGCCCATACGCGAGGGATGCGCTGTCGCTCATCGACAAACTGCTCAACCGAGGAGACTCATCATGGCTGCTGAGGCCTTAGCGACCCAAGGGGTCGACGAGTACATGACCCGGTCGTACCGGATGGAGCTGATGCGGGAAGACGGCTGCTGGGCGGCCAGGTTTCCCGCGCTCCCGGGGCTTGTAGCTGCGAGCGAAGACTGGGAGGGGCTTGCCGAAGCGATCGACGACGCCAAGCGGATGTGGTTCGAAACGATGCTCGAACTGGGCCGCGAGATCCCCGCGACGGAGCCCAGTGCCTACAGCGGCAACCTCCGACTGCGGCTGCCAAAGAGCATGCACTCCCAGGCAGAGCGGAGAGCTGAGCGGGAAGGAGTGAGCCTCAACACACTGATCGTAAGGGCGATTGCAAGGGAACTCGAGCGGCAATGATCCCTCGGGGGGATGCTCGGCGGATCAGTATCAGTCAATGGGTTGGAGTGCGCAATGAGAGAACTCCTGGAAAGAGCGTTTGCAGAAGCTGCCCGGCTTCCGGACCCCGAACAGGACGCGCTGGGAGCGTGGCTGATCGAGGAACTTGCAGCCGAGCGCCAATGGCAAACGGCATTTGCCTCGTCTCCGGACGCGCTCGGCAAGCTTGCCGAGGAAGCCCTGACTGAGCATCGGACGGGCCAAACCCGGCCCTTGGACCCCAAGAGCTTGTGACGTCGCACATGGTAGGCAAACCTGTCGTGAAGGGCACGCGTATTCCCTTTTCTCGTGGACATCGCTCCCTCGGGCAGACGACGGCGGTGGGTGAGCAAGACGGGCCAGCTGTCGGGGGAAACGATTACCGTCGAGGGGAGTGAGGTATTTATCGCGGCGGCCAGCTGAGGCTTGGGTGGTTGCGTCGTCGTAGCAGGCAACATTGGCGCCCTCACCCCAGCGCTTTCCCAGCGTGCGGCGGAAGAGGGATCCGTCGAGGTCCCGATCGTGCGGAATCAGCTAATGCGGCAGCGGGTCCGGAACGACTGCGCCAAGCCCCTGAAGCTCGGCGACGTTCTTTGAGTACACCGCGCACTGCTCCCTGACAGCCAACGTGGCGAGAAATGCGTCTACAAACGCCAGCCGGGGCGTTGTTCGCCAGCGCTCGACCGCATTGACGAGCAGGCCCTTGTCCCCGGTGAAACCATCCCAGGCGAGAATCGCGAGCAGGTATTCAGCGATCTCGGCTCGCGTCATTCCTTTCCGATAGTGGGGAAGGGCGTAAGAAAGCTCATGCAAGATCATTGGATCAAGGTGTGCGCGGACACGACCGGCTCGCACCGCGTCGAGGAAGAGCAAGCAGTCCTCCGCGTGGGCATCATGGGTCTGGGCATGGATGAAAATATTCGTATCCACGAGCCCGTCAGCCACGACTAGCTCCCCAGCACATCCAGAGCGGCCTGCGCCTGCCAAGCTGCTCGATCGGATGCTTCGCGGACGGCGCTTTCGATCGGATAGCGGTCACGCAGCTCCCAGGGGCTGAAAGTAGGGAGAACAATCATTTCGAGACGGCCGGGCGCAATCACCTCGACACTGACCGAGTCTCCCGGCTTAATGCCGGCCGCCCGCCTGACTCCCGTCGGCAAGGTAAGCTGGCCGCGTCCTAAGATCCTCGCGAGCGCCATAAATCAATCCGGTGGTGGGATGGCATATTATCCGTGCCTTTCAAGTTATCGGCCAAATTCATAATAATCGATACGGCAGGAGAGGGAGCCCAGATTGCGTGCTACACTGGCTGAAAGACACCAGCCCGGAGCAACGCAGGCATGGCTACGGTATCAGGCCGAACGATCGAGCAGTTCCTCCAGATGGAAGAGGCCAAGCCGGCCCGCGAGTATGTGCGCGGGGAGATCATCGAGAAGCCGATGCCGAACCGTCCACATTCCGCGATTCAGTTCTTCCTCGCGGGGATGCTTCTCCAATTCTTGGTTCGGACGGGGATCGGCCGCGGGTTCACGGAGTTTCGCTGCATCTTTGGCCCACCGGGACAAGTGCGGACCTACGTGCCGGATCTCACGTACGTGGCGAAGGAACGCCTGACTGAGGATCTCTACCTGCATACCGCGCCCGACCTGGCGATCGAGATCCTGTCACCTGACCAGGATGCGGGGAGATTCCTCGACAAGATCCAGTTCTACCTGCGGCACGGGGTGCGCCTGGTTTGGGTGGTGGACCCGGACCGAGAGACGGTGACTGCGCTGCTCCCCGGCGAGGACGCCCGCGTGCTGACGCCAGGCGACACGCTGGATGGTGGCGAGGTGTTGCCCGGCTTCTCCATCTCCGTTGCGGAGATCTTCGCGCAGGCGCGGGTCTAACGGCAGAGGAAGGACCTAAGGCACAAACCCATGGGCCTGGAGGTCGCGCAGTACGGACTCGTAGATCGAGCGAGCCACGCGGATCGCTCGGGTAGCATCGGCGCGAGTGGGCGGCTTCCACTGGCCGGGGTACCGGGCCATGAAGGACCAGTTGGAGAGCCGCTTGAGATTCCGGAACTCGTTCCGCACGTCCCAATCGTTCGGAATCTCACGGCGAATCGTATCGAGATCGTGAGTGAAGGGATATTGCGCCTGGAGGAAGACAAGCACGGCTTTGAATGCCTTCTCCGCCGCCTGCTGAGCATGGTAGCAGGCCGGACCGGGCGGTATGTCTGACATCTGGTCCGCCCGTTCCGCCAGCACGAGCTCCATGCGCGCCTGATCCAGCCACAGCCTGGTCTGCGCAAGCCGATCCTCTTCGGTCACGGGATCAACCTCCATGTGCACCGGGTGGCCCGGCAGGTCCCACTGTTCGGCAGCACTGGCGTCGTAGACAATCCTGCCGTCTCGAAGCGCCGGCCGAAATACCATGCCCACCAGATCTCCATACTTTCGGAGCTGTCGTTCCGTGGCCACCAAGACGTCACAGGGCCGGTCCGAGCCTGTGACTGCAGCGCGGGCCTTGTTCCACACGCGCTCACGGTTCTTGTTCTGGCCCTTGGTGTCGGTGTCTGGGATGACGACGAGGAAATCCACGTCGCTCCATTGATTCGTGTCTCCGCGAGCCTGGGAGCCGAACAAGATGACCTGCAGCGGGTTGACGGCTCGCACGATGCGGCGCGCCATCGTAACGATGGTGTCAGGAATCGACGTGCGCGGCTGATCTGATCGGATCGCCAAGTCTGCTGTCCTCGCCGGCGAGCTCACGGTTCAGGATAATCCTAGCAGGACGATCCTAGATAGCGTGCTACACTGGCTGAAAGACACCAGCCGGAGCAACGCAGGCATGGCCACGGCATCAGGCCGAACGATCGAGCAGTTCCTCCAGATGGAAGAGACGAAGCCGGCCCGCGAGTATGTGCGCGGGGAGATCATCGAGAAGCCGATGCCGACCCGTCCACACGCGGCGATTCAGCTCTTCCTTGGAGCGGCGCTTTTCCAATTCTTGGCTCGCACGGGGATCGGCCGAGCGTTCACGGAGTTTCGCTGCATCTTTGGCGCACCGGGACAAGTGCGGACCTACGTGCCGGATCTCACGTACGTGGCGAAGGAACGCCTGACTGAGGATCTCTACCTGCATACCGCGCCCGACCTG
>Ga0080064_1001873_pt1 | contig 39101 bp, 41 predicted proteins | sample Subgrocontami54m_FD_69260 | JGI IMG/M metagenome (GOLD analysis project Ga0080064, IMG submission 69260) | Subsurface groundwater microbial communities from S. Glens Falls, New York, USA - GMW46 contaminated, 5.4 m (SPADES assembly) (version 2) ...
TGCCCCCCCCTGGCCCCCTTGCGTCGTATTTGGGGGGGGGTGGCGCCCCCCCCGCCTCTCCCTTCGGGAGGGTGAAAAGAAAGGAGGGCTCAAAAAATGGCAGAGACAACATCCGGTAGCTCGCACAGGCGGTACTCCGCCCGGCACCCTCGTCTAGGCGGGGCCACCTGGTCCTTCGCGTTGGCGTGGGAGCTGGCTGAGCGCCGCGGGGCGGGGGCCTACCTCCTGGCGGGTCGCCAGCGTGGGTTCGCCCGTAGCCGCTGGTTCGCGGCGCAGGTCCCGTTTCTCCCTTCCTCGGAAGAGGTACCGGCATGAATCCCCTCTGGGTGGTTCAGCGCTTCACCCCGCGGGCGCAGGTCCTTGCCTTGCTGTCCGCCCGGCAGTTGGAGCGCCGGGGGTATCTCGTCCGGGTTGCCGAGGAAACCGAGGGCTCTTGGGATCTCATCCGGGCCTTCGTGGTTCTGGCGGTCCGGCCTCGCCGGCTGGGTTGGCTGGAATTCGTCCGGCGGGTCAACTACCGCTTCCGCCGGCAGAAGCGGGTGGGGAAGTGACTGCCGTGGTGATCTGCGAGTTATGTCATCAGGTTGCCACGGCCTCCGGTCGGTATCTCGTATCGGGGTCCGTAGGGCTCATGGTCTGCTCCGCCTGTTCCGAGCAGATTCTGGAAAAAGAGCACGATCCCTATTCCGGCATCATGCGTTTGGTTTATCGGGAAGTGGGTCTAAAGCCTGTGGGTTTTGATGCCCAGGTTTTTAAACAAGGAGGGAAGTGAAGATGAGAATACTGGCGAATTACGGCTACAAGACCAACGGTGACAGCTTTTCCGTCACCTTTGAAACCATGGGGGATGTCCCGGCGGACAAGGCCCCCGCCACGGTGGACGAGCTGTTCCGCTTGGCCAAAGACGCCGTCCAGCGTCAGGTGAGCGGCGCAGGCCACGCGCCGGCTGTTCAGCCCGTGGAGGACCCGGTCCTGGTGCCCCGGCCGGTGGGGCGCGTCCATGCCAACGGCAACGGCAATGGTCGGTCCAAGCCGGTCATCAAAGACCCGTCTCAGCCGGCCAGCCCCAAGCAGCTCCAGCTGATCCGGGGATTGGCCAAGCAAAAAGGGGTCTGGCTGGACAACGTGGAGGACCTCACCAAGGGTGAGGCCAGCACGAAGATTGATGAGCTCATGGCGCTTGCGGCCTGAGGCTCATTCCACCCAAGGGGTGGGTCCCGTTACCGGGGCCCACCCCTTTTCTTTTGGAGGAACTCTAATGGAACAACGGCACTTGTCGGTCAGCCAGATGAAGACGTACCTTATCTGCCCGCTCAAATACTTCTACCGGTACATCCAGCGCCTTCCTGCGCCGAAATCCCCGGAGCTCTCGCTGGGCATCGCCGTTCACTCCGCTCTGGAAGTCAACTTCACACAGAAGATCCAGAGCAAGGAAGATCTGCCCCTTGCCGTCGTGACGGACGCTTTCAGCGACGCCTGGAAGGCCGAGGTTCCCAAGATTGACTTCGGGGCGGGGGAGAAGTCCGGCAAGATTCAGGACGAGGGGGTCCGGATCGTCGGCAATTACCACGCGACGGTTGCCCCCACCGTTCAGCCCAAGGAGGTGGAGGAGCGGTTCGAGCTCTCCTTCGAGAACGTCCCCTACACCTTCGTTGGCCGGGTGGACTTGGTGGATTCCGGCGACTTCATCGTGGACCACAAGACCACCAAGCGGGCACCTACGCCGGAGCAGGTGAGGCAGGATTTCCAGCTAACGGCGTACTCCCTGGCGCACCGGCTTACCCAGGGCCGGCCGGAAGCTGGCCTCCGGCTGGACGTGATGGTTCGGAACAAATCCCCGAAGGTACTCCATATCCCCGCCACCCGGACTCCGAAGGACCACGCCCGGTTCCTCAAGCTCCTGGGCTATGTCGCCAAGGGGATCCAGTCGGCGCTGTTCTATCCCAACCCCAACTTCACTTGTCCGAGTTGCCCGTATCGGAAGCAGTGTGATGCGTGGCAGGGGGTGTAACTTTGGACGGACTAATTGCCAAGGGTTTGTCTTCTGACTGCCTCGATATCCTGTTTTTGGAAGGCATTCCGTGAACTGAAGTAATCGTCAGTCATTTGTTTGATTTGAAGTAACGCCTCATTTTTCTTTGCCTCAGTTTCTTTGAGTTGCTGTTCCAGTTTTTTGTCGGTCAGTTGCCGCTCCCCTCTCTCCATCGTTAAGTCCTCAATCTTTCTCGTGGTCTCTTTCCAATTGGTGCTGATCATGTTTTGGGTTTGCTTCACGAGTTCGTACTGAGCTTTAAGGTGCGGACCGCTGTGGAAGAAACCGCGGGAGTTCATCTCTCCGGAAATTCTGTCGATTTCTTTCCGGTGGTGTTCCAGAGTGTTGTGCAGGTACGCAGAGAAATCATCAAGGTTTCTTTGTATGTTCAGCCGATACTGGTCGTGCTCAACAGCGGATTTTTGGACATTTTGCGAATAGTAAAGAACAGATGTCCATGACCCGACAACTATTGTCAGAGCAAGCCACAGCCCTACCAGAAATCGCAGTAATGGCGGAGCTGAACCCAGGACCGGAACAAGATATTCAAGCTTAAAATCCATGCTTCCCCTCCCGCGTTGTTTGGCACCAGTCTACCACCCGCTTTCTTGCCGCATTTAAGCTTTCGGGTCATCGTTGGTTTTGTTACAATTTATGCAACCCCCGATGAAGACAAACATGGAATTCCTTACCCCGAACGAGCTTTCCCGCATCCTCAAACTGCATCCTTTTACCGTCACCCGCTTGGCCCGAGAAAAGAAGATCCCCGGTTTTAAGGTGGGTGGCGTATGGCGGTTTCCGAAGAATCAGTTTGAGCGGTGGGTTAAGAATCAGGACTACGTAAGGATGCAAAGCAAAGGCAAACGGCGTGGCTGAAGAAACCATACAAGAATCATTGCTAGGTCAGAGAATTAGACTGCCGGGGTACTTTGACCAAGATGTCAGCGTGGAAGGCGAGCGGCCTATTGGAAGCGGGGTAGAACTCCGCGTGCGTCTCGCAACCGGTCATCTAGAAGAAGTCGTAGTCAGCAAGCAGGAATTTCAAAGGTTGCTTGAAGAGCGGGGTAGAGTTGCCTCAACTACGACCATCGTTGATCCGGAACGTCTCCGTCTCCTAGTCGAATCAGCACGCATTCGACTGGCATATGCCCATGATCGTCAATTTGCCGTCAGTCTCTCCGGAATCCGTACGCTACCCCATCAAATAGAGGCTGTCTATCAGCGGATGCTCCCTCAGCCGCAACTCCGGTTTTTGCTAGCGGATGATCCCGGAGCGGGCAAAACTATTATGGCAGGGTTGTTGATCAAAGAGATGAAGCTTCGGGAAGCGATCGAACGAGTTTTAATCCTGTGCCCTGCTCCCCTCACGATTCAGTGGCAAGATGAGATGCTCCGATGGTTTAACGAACCGTTCGATATGATCTTTGCCGCGGTGGATCAGCAACAGCTCACGAATCCTTGGCAACGTTCTTCCCAAGTGATTGCTTCGATCGACTACGCCAAGCAACCGGAAGTTCGTGAGCGGGTTTGGCAACAACGTTGGGATCTGGTGGTTATTGATGAAGCTCACAAATGTTCAGCCAGAACCCATTCGGGCGGACAGGGGCGCGAGCCAAAGGTGGATGCCACCAAGCGATATGAGCTGGCCCAACACCTGACCCACCAGGCCAACCATGTTCTTCTACTGACCGCAACCCCTCATCATGGCGATGAGGATAAATTTGCCCATTTCCTCCGTCTGTTGGACCCGGATTTGTTCCCTGAACCGCATCGGTTAGGAGCCCAGGCCGCTACGATCCGAAAGCGTATCTTCCGACTTGGCAAGGACTGCCCGTGGGCTCTGCGGCGATTAAAAGAGGATCTGACAGATGCGAAGGGGCATCGACTATTCCCGGATCGCCACGTCAGCACCGTCACCTTTTGCCTCAATGGTGATGAATACGCGCTCTACAAAGCTGTTACCGCTTATATCAATCAGTTTATGCCGCAGCAAACTGGTCAACGCCGCACCAGTGCCGCGCTTGTGCGGACCGTGTTTCAGCGACGCCTTGCCAGCTCTACCTGCGCCATTCACGAGTCGCTCAGGCGTCGGTTGCTTAAGCAAGAAACACTGATTGAAGAGCTGGAGGCCTTGGCTCCTACCCAACGGGCCAAGCGGCTTGCTGCAATTCAGGGGCATTTGCTGGATGCCGAGCAGGACGACGACGATCTCGATGACAAGACACGCGACCAAATCTTCGACGAATTTACTGCTGCCCCGGAACTGGACCAGCTTCGAGCAGAGATCGTCGCTCTCAAGGATCTCGTTGAGCAGGCACGGAAAGTTCGTGAGCAGGCACAGGACTCAAAACTTGCTGCCTTAAAGCGTTGTCTGGGAGAAGCGCAATTTTCCGAGCTCAAGGACGGCCGGGGCAAGCTCCTTATTTTCACGGAGCACCGCGCTACATTGGCCCATATCCGCCAACATCTGGAAGGGTGGGGTTATTCCACATGCGAAATCCACGGTGGTATGAATCCGCGCGAGCGCAAGCAGGCGCAGGAGGATTTCCGCACAAAGGTCCAGATCTGTGTGGCCACGGAGGCAGCGGGAGAAGGGATCAACCTTCAATTTTGTCACCTGATGATCAACTACGATATGCCTTGGAACCCAACGCGCCTAGAACAACGCTTGGGCCGTATCCATCGCATTGGTCAGGATCGCGATGTATATGCTTTCAATTTCGTTGCAACCGATTCAGAGGAGGGCCAACCCATCATCGAGGGTAGAATCCTCCATCGTCTCTTGGAGAAGCTTGAGCAGATGAAAGAGGCGCTGGAAGGACGGGTCTTCGATGTCATCGGAGAGGTTCTTTCCCTCAACGATGTAAACTTGCCCGAAATGCTACGGGAAGCCGCCTACGATCCTCGCCGGTTGGACGAGTACATCAGCCACATCGACCGTATCGATCCGGCTAAGCTCAAGGAGTACGAAGAAGCTACGGGTATCGCGCTTGCCCGGGCAAACGTCGACTTTTCCGAATTCCAAACGCGGAACCTCGAAGTGGAAGAGAACCGCCTCATGCCTCGCTATGTGGAGGCCCAATTTATCGCGGTAGCTAAAGAAATTGGTCTTCGTGCAGAGCTTCGTGCGGATGGCCTCTGGCGGATCGACCACGTGTTGGCAGACTTACGCTCGGACCGCCTCCAAGCCGTTCAGAAGCTTGGAAAATCGGAGGCTTCGTATCGAAAGATAGCATTTCAAAAACACTATTTGGATGAGGATGCCCACTTGGACGCGGTGCTTTTGGGTCCCGGACACCCTTTGTACGCCGCCGTGGACGAGCGCCTTAATGAACGCCTGAAATCGCTCATAGGACAAGTGGGGATCTATCTCGATCCGTTGGCTCCAACGCCTTACCGTCTCCACTTCTTTGAAATGGCAATCCGGGGCCAAGACTCCCATGGGGAAAATGTGCCGCTCTATGGGGAGGTTGTAGCAATCCGGGAAGAGGGTGGTCAATATGAGAGGGTTCCGGCTGATCTTTTGTTGAACCTTCCGCCCTATTCTGGTTCAGCGCCAACACTGGAAGGGATCGACTCTGCTGGAGCGGCGGATTATCTCAAGAGCACCTACCAACTCGAATGTCGGGACCGGGCACAGCAAGAGCGGGAACGCTTTTCCAGCGTATGCCGGCAATACCTGGTTGCTTCCTTCGATGCTCGAATTCACAAAGCCCAGGAACGCGTCATGGCTCTGATGGCACGTGAGCGAGAAGCCCCAGAGGTGTTGCTGGCTCGTCAGAGAGCCGAGCAAGACTTCACCGACCTGGAGCGCACAAAGACAGAACGTTTGGCCGGTCTGGATCGGCTCATGATTGCCCGGACGATCCCGGTGCGCCATCTCGCTACGGCCGTAGTCTTGACAGCGGCACAGTCGCCGGAAGCTCAGCTTGAGGCTTTGGCCGACGATCTAGATCCTAATCTCCGGTTACGGAGTGAGAAAGCTGCCGAGGACTACGTGGTGGCTCTTGAAGAGGGGGAGCGTTGGACCTGCGAACGGGTCGGGCATCTTAAGCTTGGGTTCGACGTTCGGAGTCACCGCCTCAAGGATGTCGCGAGTGGGGAGATTGAGGTGAAGCGGATCGAGGTGAAGGGCCGCGTCCGTGGTCAACCAATTCGGTTGACTGTTAATGAATGGTACAAGGCCCAGCAGCTTGCCGAAACCTACTGGCTTTACGTTGTGTGGGACCCCCTTAGTTCAAAACCGGAATTGGTGCGTATCCAGAATCCAGCGGTAAAGCTTGACCATGCAAAGCGGGAGGTTGTGGCTGCGCGATTCTACGAGATTCCTGCGGGGGCTATCCAGGCATAGATTTAGGAAAAAGTATGCGGCGAAAAACAAAACTCCTATTAGAACAGTCACGAGACTCACTTGTACTGTCGATCGAGTTATTTAATCGGCCATCCGATCGAGGTCGAGTCGAATCCGTCGTCATGCTTCTTGAGCACGCTTTTGAAATGTTGCTCAAGAGCATAATCTTTGAAAAAACTGGGCGCATTCGGGCGCCGAAAGAAAAATTGAATTACGGATTTGATAAATGCCTCGATATTTGCCAAAGTCGTCTCAATGTCTTAGATAGTGACGAAGCATTGATCCTGCGGAATCTGAATGGGTTTCGAGACGCGGCGGCGCATGATCTCTTGGATATTGGGGAAGGGCTGCTTTACAGCCACGTTCAATCCGCAGTGAATATTTTTACTAGTTTGCTGAAGAAGGTATTCCGTCAAAACCTTGCCGCGATCTTGCCCAAACGTGTTCTGCCGATCACTGCAGCAGTACCGCAAGATATTCAGGCGTTAGTTTCATCTGATCTTGAAGAAGTAAAGGCGCTTCTTAGCGGAAAACGTCGGCGTGAAGATGAAGCGGAGGCTCGATTACGACCTTACGAAGTAATGGAAAAAAATCTCCGGCTGGTTCAGGGAAGCGAAAGCCGCACTCCATCAATTCGACAGATAGTTCGCAAGATGAAAAAAGGAAGCGGGCGTACTGTGCTACCAATGGTCGGCATGCTTGTCCAAGGTGCCCCCGGGGGGATTCCGATTAGCATTCATCTGACTAAAGGAAAAGGATTTCCGGTACGCATCGATCAGAATGCTCCTGACACGATTGCATTCCGCTATATCAAGCCGGAAGATAAATATCCTCACTTAACCGGAGAGTTGGCTGACAAGGTGGGGGTGGGTAGGGGTAAGGTAGTGGGATTGATAAAGATGTTTGGATTCAAAGGAAATGATGAATACCACATGACGATGCGGATTGGGAAAACTACACATGTCCACCGCTATAGCGAAAAAGCATTTGTTGTTCTTCGGAATGCTGTTGCGGCAGAGGGTCTCGATACTCTTTGGAAAATTGCTCGGGCGGGGCAGCATAAAGATCCCTCGCAATACAAAAACGATATTGAGCCATTAGAAATGGAAGTAAAAGAAGGGAATAAGATACCAGCTTAATGGGGAACGACCGTCGGCTCGTTGAGGATTACCTACCGATCGAGGCTATCAGCAAAGAGGCCTCGCGTGAGAAATCTGTCCGCAAAGGCCATATCTCTACACTCCACCTCTGGTGGGCCAGACGGCCGTTAGTAGCTTGTCGAGCTGCTGTCTATGGGGCACTCGTTCCTGCATCGAGATTTGTGCCGAACAACGGATCGGATCAGCAGAAGAAGAGCCTCGGTCGGGCCAATGCTGCCAAGTTTGTTGAGCGGCTCTGCAAATACCCGGGGGATCCTCGCGTCATAGCCGAAGCCCAGCAGCACATTCTTGAGGCCCATGCGGAGCGGCTCTCCCAGGAAACCGGTAAGACGGTTGCGGTAGGTGATATTTTTCAAGGCCGAGCACCCCGGCCGAAAGTGCTCGACATGTTCGCTGGGGGCGGGGCTATTCCTTTAGAGGCGCTGCGTCTTGGTTGTGAGGCCTATGCGCTCGATCTCAACCCTGTTGCGCACATCATCGAACTTTGTACGCTGGTCTACCCCCAGAAATATGGAAAACCCGATAAGACCGCAAAAGGTTCGGCAAAGGATGGCACGTGGGCTGGTTTGTCCGAGGAAGTCCTCTACTGGGGTAATTGGGTGTTGGAGAAAGTCAGGAAAGAGATTAGCGATCGTTATCCTCCGATTCCTGATCCGAAGGCGCCAAAAGTGAAGCAGGATTTAGGTGAATCCCAGATGGAACTCTATGGGGAGGGTTTTGAGGCCATAGGCCAACAGAAACTCACCGTTAAAGTGCCTCAGGGTTATCTGATACCGATCGCCTATCTTTGGACGCGAACCGTACAGTGCAAGAATCCATCCTGCGGCGCTGCAGTGCCGCTTGTACGGCAAACCTGGCTTTGCAAGAAGAAAGAACGATATGTGGCGCTTAAGATGATTGCCCTTAAGCGTCAGAAGCAAGTCCGTTTCGACGTAATTGAGGCAACCAGCGAGAAAGGGCTTGGTTTCGACCCCGCCGCGTTTTCCAAGGGTGGTAATGCCACATGCCCGTTTTGCGGGACGGTAGCCGACAGTGACTATGTAAAAACCGAAGGCTGTGCAGGACGGATGAATCACCAGATGATGGCGATAGTCTGTATTCGGCCGGGCAAACAGGGCAAGGTTTATCTCTCCGCCTACGAACTGTCTGAGTTTGTTCCCGAGGAAGAAATAATTCAGAAGCAGCTTTCAAAGCTTTGCAAACGGACAGGATTATCTATCCCAAACGAGCCGATTGTTACGGATGCAAAGAATAGTTGTTGGACGCATCTTTATGGTCTCACTACTTTTGGGCAGCTCTTCACGAGACGTCAATTGCTCTGTTTGCTTACGTTTACTTCTGCAGTACACGCCGCTGGTACTGAAATGCGACAAAGGGAATTCGAGGCGGATAGAGCAAAGGCGGTGACAACATACCTGGCGATCTTGACAGATCGTATAGCTGATTACAATAGTACCGGGTGCATTTGGGAAGCAGGTGGGCAGTTCATAAAAAGTGGTTTTTCGCAGAAAGGAATAGCTGTTGCATGGGATTTCGTAGAGCAAGCGCCTTTTGGTGGCGCTTCTGGGTCTCCAAGAGGGGCTCTCGATTGGATCGTTAGTGTTATAGAAGCTGAAATCCACAGCGGCGAGCCTGCAGTTGTAGCGCGCGGGTCGGCCACGGCTCTCTCCTGGCCCAAGGGCAACTTTGATGCGGTTATCACCGACCCGCCTTATTATGACAACATTCCCTATGCTGATATTTCCGACTTCTTCTATATCTGGCTGAAGCGCAGTCTGGGACATCTTTACTCGGAGCACTTTGCCACAGAGGGGACACCTAAGAAAAGTGAGATCGTCGCCGATGCGGTACGCCACGGTGGGGATAAAGAGGGAGCCAGGCGTGCCTATGAACAAATGATGGCCCAAGCGCTGGGGGAAGCTTCTCGGGTGCTTAAGGATAGTGGTCAGATGGTTGTGGTCTATGCGCATAAGACCACGCTTGGCTGGGCAACTCTCGTGGATGCACTTCGGCGTGCAGATTTCACTGTTACTGAAGCATGGCCGCTTGGTACGGAACGGCCTGGACGAATACGCGAACATGATTCTGCTGCCTTAGCTTCGAGCATTTTTCTGATTGCACGAAAACGTGAAGGCGCCATCACTGGTTCCTACGAAAAAGAGGTCAAACCCGAACTAGAACGTATAGTCCGCGAACGGGTTGAGACTCTCTGGCAAATGGGAATAACCGGCGGAGATCTTATTATTGCGGCAGTTGGGGCGGGGCTACGTGCCTTCACGCGGTTTGCGCAAGTTGAGTATGCCAATGGTGAGGAAGTACCTTCTGAAAAGTTCCTTACGGAGGTAGAGGGCGTTGTACTGGAAACGCTCCTTGAAAAAATCTTCGGTGTTCCTCGTTCCAGTGTAGCTGCGGTAGATGGGCCGAGCCGGTTCTATGTCCTCTGGCGCTATGCCTACAAGACGGCCGAGATGGATGCTGGCGAGGCGATTGTTTTCACATATGGTCAGCAAGTAGAGCTAGATGGCCAGAAGGGGCTCTCTGCCGGCAACCGAGCTTTGGTTGAGAAAAAAAAGGGCGCATATCGGCTCCTGGATTTCACTGAGCGCGGAGCCGATGAGAAGCTCGGATTGGCGGAGGAAGGTCCACAGTCTGCCCCGTTGATCGACGTGCTCCACCGCATCCTCTGGCTCATGGAAAATGAGCCACGCAAGCTTACAGCTTTTCTCGATGAAGCCCGGCCAGACAGGGAACGGTTGCGTCTCGTGGCCCAATCCCTCGCTGGGGCAGGGCTCAAGGGGAAATCGGACGAGAACACCAAGGCTCTTGTCGGTACCACGGCTACTGAACAGGCCGCTCTGGGCAAGTTGCTCGCCAACTGGCGCGCCCTTATAGACCAACGACTCGCGGCAACAGAGGCGACTCTCTTTAGTTCCAAAAAGTAGGGGGGAATTATGAGTATAAAGACACTTCGCCCTTGGACTGAACTTGTGAAACTCCACCCTGACGTTGAATCGGGGACGCTCACTGAGGCCGTCTTCGCGATCGATCTGGGTGCTATTGCGTCGGGTGACCCGAATGTGCCGGTTGTTTATCGTGACCCGGAAGCGTTCTTCCGCGCCACCTACCTGACTGCAGATCTTCGAAAACTTCTTGATGAAGTGCTTTCCTCGCTTACCGGGAAGAAGGGATATAACCGTGTTCTGAAACTCCGCACACCTTTCGGGGGTGGAAAATCCCACACTCTGGCATCGCTTCTTCATGCAGCCAAGAGCCGGCGGGCACTGGGCGTGTTGCCTGAAGCAAAGGGATTTGCCGATCCTGGTGATGTTGCCGTAGCTGTGTTTGACGGGGAGAAATTCGATGCTCGTGATGGCAAAGTGGTTGAGGGCGGGAAGACGATCCAAACCATGTGGGGTTGGATTGCTTGGCAGATTGACCCTAAGAAAGCCTTTCCTTTAGTCGAGCGACATGACAAGGATCGAGTTGCGCCCGGCGGGGACGTGGTGCGTGAGTTGCTTACGACGGGTGCCGGCGGCCGGCCCGTATTAATCCTCTTGGACGAAGTATTGAAATATATGGAACGTTCCGCCGCGGTGGCGGTTCTGGATTCAACGCTTCAGCGTCAGACAAAAGACTTCTTTCAGAATCTCACGGTGGAAGTGGCGGGGAGCGCCCATGCCGCTCTCGTTTACTCCTTGACCTGGAGCGCGCGGGAAGCATTAGGGAACGTGGGCCTTCTTTCAGAGATCGACAAACTTGCGGCTCGTGTGGATCAGCTCCGCGAACCGGTAACGGGCGATGAGATCCTGCCTGTCTTACAGCGCCGGCTTCTTGCGACAAAGCCGGAGGAGGCCATAGCAACGGAAGTCGCTAACGCTTACCAAGAAGTACTTACGGGGATGCGAAGGGCCTACGCGGAGACACCCTCTGCGCGGCAGCAAGCGGAGGAAGAGGGAGTCCTCTTGCGAAATCGGATCCAGTCGGCCTACCCGTTCCATCCTGCTCTCATTGACCTCATGAAAGAGCGCTGGACAGCGATGGATGCCTTCCAGCGTACCCGCGGAGCTCTCCGTTTCCTGGCTTCTTGTCTGCACTCCATTAAAAAACAGGGCAGGGGTCGCGCTCTGCTTAGCCCGGCGGACGTTCCTCTTGGAGATGTGGAAGTCCGTGTCAAAATGCTTAAGGAACTCGGTACTCAGAACGACTACGACCCGGTCATTGCTGCAGACATCGAAGGTCCAAATGCCCGGGCCAAGCGAATTGACGAGCGCCTTGCCCGCGAGACTCCTACTTTGGCAAACGTGAAACCCGCTACCAGGTTAGCCACGGCGATCCTGCTCTACTCTTTCGGAGGTCTCCGACGCAATGGTGTGGTAGGAGCCGAAGCTCTGCCTGCGGGTGTCACAGAAAGTGAACTGCTCTCGGCCTGCATTGGGCCTGACCTTGACAACATTACCGCGACCGCAGTTTTATCCGAGTTGCGCAATTCCTGCCTTTATCTCCACTACGATGGAGTTCGCTACTGTTTTAAGAAAGATCCAAACGTTACCAAGCTTATTGATGATGCCGAACAAGAGATTTCAAGGGAGGAGGCGCAGAGCAAGGGGCATGGTCCGGTCCGGGCAAAGATTCGGGAGCTGCTAGATAAACGCTTGGCTGGCCACCCGACAGCGATGGTCTGGCCAAGCAAAAACCAGGATATCCCGGATGAGAATCCGCGCTTCCTGATGGGATACATGCCGCTGGAATTTACTCAGGATGCCGTGATCGATCAGGAGCAGATGGCGAAGGAAATCTTCATTAAGTACGGGGATCGACCGCGCCGTTACCGTAATGGAATCGGGATCGCTATCCCAGACAAGAAGCAGATCGAGGCTCTCCGTAGAGCGGTCCGATACCTCCTGGCCATTGAACGGGTGGATGTGAAGAAGCAACAGCTGCGCTTATCCAAAGACCAACTAGATCAGCTGAGGGAGCGTCGGCAGACCGAGGAAGCTGCAGCAGAATCAGCGTTTCGTTCGCTCTATGCTTCTCTTTGGCTGCCTCGGCTTGAAAGTGGAGAGGTTGGCATTGAGAAGATCGAAATCGGCGGGCGGCCTCTTCAGGCGGCGGGCATTCATGAGCGGATGATGGAATTGCTTATTACTATGGCGGGCAAGGTTTTTTCCTCTACCACCCCGCGCAAAATTGTTGAGCTCATGAAACTCGGTGATGCACTCGGCTCTGACGGGAGACCGCGTCTTGGCGTTCGCGTATCGGATATTGTGGATGCGTTCTATGAATCTCTTGGGTTTACGCGGCTCGATTCTGCCGCGGCTCTACAGAAGGCGATTGCCCGAGGGGTGGCAGAGAGCGTGGTGGGCTATACCAGCGGGGACCCACCTATCGTTGGTCCCGAGGGTCGCTTTCAGGTCAGTTACGACAAGGTTGTATGTGGACGCCTCCTTTCCGAGGATGAGGTGGACTTAGAGTCCGGCTTTATCATGCTTCCCAAGGCAATTCCTGCAGCTCCTGAAGCTGTACTATCTTCAGGAGGCTCGGAAGGCCCAGATGGCAAGGAGACTCCCACGGGTCAGGGAGGAACTGACGGGCCACTGATTAATGGTGGGGGCATAACAGGGCAACTTCAGCGGGTTGTAAGGATCGCATTCACCGCTACTCGGGATCAGCTCTTCAAAACCTTTCCCGCGATAGCCAATCTGGCAGATAAATCTGATACAGGTCGCGTGACCATCCACATCGAGGCCAGTTCAGAAAAAGGATTCGATCCCACATGGCTCCGCAACGCTGTCGAAGAGCCTCTCGACGAAGCCGACGTCCAACATAAAACAGATGAAATGTAACTTAATGTATGTAATTCCTCCTGGGTTCCCTATGTATGGCCAAGAACTCATGGAACTCGCAAATGGTTGAAACTCCTAAAAGCGAACCCATCCAGGCGGAAATGGTTGGACAGCCTACGGAGCGGGATCGGATAGTTGACAGGTTGCAAGACCTATGTCAAGCCGCTGCTCTTTACCCGGTTGTCGCTCCATTCGCCGTAGGGTTGTCTGCGGCTTTGGGTATGGTCCGCAAGCAGGGAGAGGAGAATCTGCAGAAGTTTGTGAAGGAACTGTTCCAGGATGTGCAGGCGATCAAGGAACAGATCAGTTTAGACCGCATGGATGACCCAGATTTTATCGCCGCCTTGGTTAAGGTCTTTAAAGCGGTCCAGTTCGAATCTCGGGAAGAGAAGCGTAGTTGTTATCGCGCCGCACTTCTGAATTCTCTGACGGATGCGATTGCTGGCCATCCCCAGGCGCAACGGGAATTCATGCTTAACCTGCTTGACGACCTCGGGGTCTATGCGATCGTAACCCTCAAAGTCCTGAGCGATCCTAAGGGTGCCATCGTGGAGTTCCAGAGTCTCCAGGGAGCAAAGAATCGACCGGCAGGTCCACCGTTTGTATTTTGGGAGATGATGTTCGTGTTCTGCGACGGCAACATAGAACAGCCCACTTTCGAAGCCGTCCTAACTGATTTGGATGGGAAACGCCTGATCCATCTAGGCGAGGTAAGTACGTCACCTAGAAGTGTACAGGGAACAGACCCAGTAAATGCTTCTCGAATGATGACCGACTTCGGTCGAGAGTTTGTGAAATTTATTACTCTCCCGTGAAGCGCCGCTTCTATTACATTCGCATTAGCACTAAACGCCAGGTGAAATAATGCCCGTATTGGTTTGTAACGTGTCTTGGATGAAACGCTATCGAGGGATTGGGGGCGAAAAACCGCAAGGTGGCGGCTCGTGGGTCAAGAAAAAGGGTTATGGCCACGAGCTCTACAATTTCTTCCCACACAAGGGTCGCTTGTATGGCTATGTGCAGGCCGTAGGGAATACTATCGCGATCGAACGGTTGGGAGCCAACCCGGACGACGAGCGGATAGAAGGCGTCACTGTGGTGTGGGCGGCCACCGATCCGGTGACCCGTGGCACATATGTTGTTGGCTGGTACCGCAACGCGACTGTCTATCGGCATAAACAGGATTTTTCTGATGGCGGGCACCGATACGAACCGGACACCCGCAAGCCGATTGGTTTCAATGTTGTAGCCAACGAAGCGGATACTCGGTGTCTGGGTATTGAAGAACGCGTGCTTCCTGTCCCTCGTCGCGGAAAAGGCAATATGGGTCAGTCGAACGTCTGGTACGCCGCTTCAAATTCAGGCCAAGCCAGGCTGTTCCTTGCCGATCTGCACCGCTTATTGCAGGGTGGCCCTAGCGCCATTAAGAGGCAACGTATCAAGAGGTCCTCGTCAGGGCAACGGTGGCAGCCGGATGTCGAAAAGCGCGCAAAGGTAGAAAGAATGGCGGAAGAAGCGGTTGCCATGTGGTATGAAGAGCGCGGTTTTTCTATTTCGCGGGTTCAGCGTGAGAATTTGGGATGGGATTTAGAAGCCATCAAGCATGGGGAACGGGTTTTGCAACTAGAAGTCAAGGGGCTCTCAGGGAGTTCCATCATTGTTGAGATGACCCCGAACGAATATGGACAGATGAAAAAGCGGTATCACACGTTCCGCTTGTGCATCGTGACACAAGCGGATAAACCTAAAAGTCGGAAGATACACCACCTGCGCTTCCAGAAACACCAACCAGTCTTGGAAGACGAGGAGGGCCGGGCGTTTCAGTTGGCAGAGGTAATTGGTGCTAGGGTGAGCGGGTAGGGAAAACATCAAAGTGGTTCAGCTGAGAACAGAACCGTTCCTATCCAAAAGCAAATACCTTGCCGGACTTCAATGTCCGAAACTCCTCTGGATGCAATATCATGCCAAGGACCAATTTCCGCCTACCGATCCGGCGGTCCAGGCCATCTTTGATCAGGGGCACCAGGTAAATCGGCTGTTCCAGGCGCTTTTTCCTGACGGGATCGTTATCCAGGGTTCCAATGACTTTGACAAGGTTATTGAGGAGACCCGTGCGGCTCTTCTCTTGAAAAAGCCGCTGTTTGAGCCAGGGTTCCGGTACAAGAACACCTACGCCCGGGCCGACGTGCTGGCCCCCGGTAAGGGTGGGCGCTGGGATCTCTATGAGGTGAAGAGTGCGAGTAAGATCAAGGACGAATATTACCCGGATGTAGCGTTCCAGAAGTACTGCTACGAAGGAGCGGGCATCAAGATCGGCAAGACCTACCTGGTCCACATCAACAACGAGTATGTTCGCGACGGCGCCTTGGATCCCGAGGCCCTGTTTATCCGGGAAGATATCACCGATGAGATTGGGGAATGGGTTGATCGGGTCGAGCCGGATGTAGACCGGATGATGGAGATTCTAAGACAGGCGGAGTGTCCGGAGGTGAAGATCGGCCCGCAGTGTGACGATCCTCACGATTGCCCGTTGCAGGATCTGTGCTGGCATCACATCCCGGAGGACAGCGTCTTTGTCCTCAACAAGATCCGAAAAGAGAAGGCCTTTGGGTTTATCAACGGTGGGTGCGTGCGGGTTCAGGATGTGCCGCCAGAGCAGTTGAAGGCGGCAAGCCACCAGATTGTCCACCGATGCCACGTTGAAAACAAGACCCATGCCGACCGGGCCGCGATCCGCGCGTTTATAGAGCAGATCGAATTCCCGGCCTATTTTATAGACTTCGAGACGGTGAGTCCGGCCATCCCCTTTTATGACGGGACCCGGCCCTTCCAGCAGGTGCCGTTCCAGTTCTCACTGCACATCTTGCGAGGTTTGGACAAGGAGCTGGAGCACCATGCGTTCTTGGCTGAAGGCCCGGGCGATCCCCGGCCGGAGTTCCTGAGCCGGCTCAAGCGCCTGGTGGGTCCGAAGGGAAGCATCCTCGCCTTTAGTTTGAGCTTCGAGCGGGACCGGATGCGGGAGTCGGTGGAGGCCTATCCGGAATACGGCGATTGGTTTAACAAGCTTGAGGGGCGGCTCTTAGATCTGATGTTGCCATTCCAGAAGTTCGATTATTACGATCCGAAGCAGCTGGGCAGATATTCGATCAAGTCCGTTTATCCCGCGCTTACCGGGGGTTCGTATGAGGGGATGGAGATCTCGGACGGAGGGCAGGCGAGCCGGGAATACGCGCGCGTGACCTTCTCGGACGGCATTACGAAAGAGGAACGAAAGCGGGTCTATGACGGTCTTCTCGAATACTGCAAGCTCGACACGCGGGCCATGATCGACGTTCTGAAGGTTTTGCGATCAGTGGCCGGTTCTCAAGGGTGAGAAGAAGCATGCGCATCCTCGTCACCAACGATGACGGCATCTACGCGAAGGGGATCGAGGTCCTTGCGGAGTGCCTCCGCGGTATCGCCGAGGTGACCGTGGTGGCCCCGGATCACGAGCGCAGCGCGGCGGGGCACGCCATCACGCTCTGGGACCCTCTGCGGGTCACGAAAGTGGACCGCAATAGGGCGTTCTTCGGTTATGCGGTGGACGGAACGCCGGCCGACTGCGTCAAGATCGCGGTCCGGCGCCTGATGCGGAAGAAGCCGGATCTGGTGGTTTCCGGGATCAATCTGGGGCCGAACACCGGCACGAACGTCATCTACTCGGGGACCGTCTCCGCCGCCCTGGAAGGAGCGGTGCTGGGTATCCCCTCGATGGCGGTCTCGCTGATGACCTTCCGGCGGCCCCGGTTCGCTGTGGCCGCCCAGGTGGCCCGCTCCATCTGCCTCAAACTCCCCTCGCTACGTTTGCCTCCGCAGGTGGTGCTCAATGTTAATGTCCCGAACCGCCCCAGAGCACAAATCAAGGGGATTCGTGTTACTCGCCAGAGCCGCTCGCAGTGGAGCGATGCCTTTGACCGGCGCATTGATCCCCGGGGCACGGCCTACTATTGGCTCAAGGGCAAACGGCGGGAGGTTGAGCCGGATCCAACCTCGGACGAGCAGGCGACGCGGCTCGGCTACGTGTCGGTCACCCCGATCAGCATTGACCTGACCAGCTACAAGCACTTGGCCGCGTTGGAAAAGCTCCAGTGATCTCTCACTCCTTGTCCGAGGATCACTTTGATGCGGACTGTTTTGATCTGGCTGTTGACCTTACGGTCCGATGCCCTATCAAGGGCTGTCCCGTCCAATCGCTCTCCCGGATTCTTCGCGGCAAGAAGACGTTCCCGTATTGCGAAATCCACGGTCTGGAGTTGCACCCCACCTCGAGGACGTTCGTTTATTGCAACGGGGAGGACGCGCAAAGCAGAAAACAGGCCAGGCTGAGGAATTTCCGGTGCAGGCCGGAGTTCGTCAATGAGTGGGTTCTCGATAACCCGGGGAAAGCCGAGACTCACCGCCTGGGGCACGAGACGAGCGAGGACGCGCTCAGCTGGAACGTCTTTGTGCCGCTTCTGGAGGCCGGCCGACTGGAGGATGCCCTGCGGTGGTTCCTGCAGGGGCATCTCGTTTCTATCACGCGGGAGCCGGAACTCTACCTCTGGGGAGGAAAGGTGGACCTCCCGGCCAACCGGTTTGAGCCGTTCCCGCTTCTGCTGGAAGCCCGGGGGCTCTTTGAACCGCATAAAGAGGTGCGGCGCTTCCCGACAGAGCCGGACATTATGCTCGTCACGGACGGCCTGATCATGTGCATTGAGGCCAAGTTCACGTCTGGGAACCCTCTCGCCATGGAAACGGAGACGGCCGGGGAAGGGGACAAACCGAAGAGTCGGGCAGGCCTCCTCCGGCGGTACATGGAGCGGTGGCCGGGGTCGGAGCGCTACCTGGACCGCCGTGTGCTGGAGCAAGAGCCCCACATGCACTCCCAGCTGTTCCGCAACATCATCTTCGCGGCTTGGATGGCGGAGCAGCAGAAGAAGGACTGGCACGTTGTCAGCCTGACAAGCGCCACGCAGTGGGGAAAACAGACCTCTCAGCAGCTTGCGGGGTATGACTTCACCGACCCCACGCCGACCGTACGCCGGTACTTCAAACCGGGATATCAAGACCATTTTACGTTCTGCACTTGGGAGGGGCTTCACCGGGATGTCATTCGTGGCCAGCCAGATCTTGAACCGCTTTCAAGCTATCTCAAAGGGAAAACTGCCCATCTGCGGCAGGCGTTCGACCTTACGGTGCAAGCAAATGAAGATTGACCAGGAAATCCAGCCTGTCGCTAATGCTCTGTTTCACCACGCAGCTCTCGCACTGAAGAACTTGGAGGAGTCCCTTAATCCTCCCGTGTTCGATGAAGAAGATCGATTGCCTACTTGTGTCATTATCGACGCCGAGCAAGAAGCTTCCACAGCGTTGGCGGAATACCTAGTCGCGCGGGGGATTAGGGTCTGGACGCCCTCTTCAGGGGAAGAAGCGCTCCGGGTTGTCCGGCAGGTTCGTCCCTCGCTGGTCTTGGCGGACTTGAAGCCGCAGGGGATCGGCGGGACACCGTTGCTTGCCCGTATTCGCCGGGACAGCCCCCGGAGCCGGATCGTGATTCTGACGGGCTGGGGCGCGGAGTACCTCGACTACTTCATCCGGGAGTTTCAGGTGGATGCCTGCTGTCTGAAACCGGCATCCGTTGAGACGGTTCTGCAGGTGATCGGAGAAACACTCCGCTAACTGAGCCATGAAAAGGAAATGTGTTGTTTCGCTATTTGTCGCCCTCTTCCTTGCAGGTTGCGCCCATCCTGAACCGAGGGTCCCGCTTGAGGGCAGGCCTCCTGTCGAACGCCTCACCCTTGCCTCCTTCAATATCCGGATCTTCTCCAACGCCAGCCGGGACGACGCGGAGCTGGCCGCCATTGCAGACATCCTTCAGAAGTACGACATCGTAGCCATCCAAGAGCTGCGGGATGAGGAGGTCTTAAAGCGGGCCGCCGCGATCCTCCAGCGAAGGGGCTTGGGCTACGCCTATGAAATCAGCCCTCCGGTCGGCAGGGGAGTGAAGGAGAGGTATGCCTACCTGTATCGCACGGACCGGGTTCAATCCGTCCAGTCGGGTAGGGTATATCAGGAAAGGGGAGACGAGTTCATCCGTGAACCCTTTTACGCCACGTTCCGCTCAGCGGGTTTTGATTTCACCCTGGTGATCGTTCATGTTCTTTTCGGTTCCAGTGAGGCGGAGCGCCGTCCGGAGATCGAAGAGCTCGCCGCCGTCTATCAGGCGGTCCAGGACGAAGACCCGGCGGAGCAAGACGTGATCCTCCTGGGGGACTTCAACTTTCCCCCGCAGGACGAGGGTTTCAGCCGGTTGAAGGCAATCCCGGGAATGGTTTTTCTGATCGCCTCTCCGGTTAAGACCACGATCACGGATACGAGTCTTTATGACAATTTCTGGTTCCAAGAACCGCATGTGCGAGAATATGCCGGTGAATCCGGAGTGGACCGCTTCGATGAGACGATGTTTAACGGTGACGATCTTGCGGCCAAACGCGCTGTTTCTGACCACCGGCCGATCTGGGCGAAATTCAATGTTGGTGGACCCGATGACGACTGAGGGAGTATGGGAATTCCTAAAGATCCACGTATAGTGCCGGAAATCTCCCGTATCTTAGCGCCTTGACTCTGGGGTATCAAAAGCAAAGGCGCCAGACAGCTTTCTGCCCAGCGCCTCCGCATTCTTCCCAGTCACCTATCAGTGCTTCGTGTCTGTAGGTGGATGGGGGTCATTCCCGTAGCTGTCCTTGTCACGGATTTGGCCGTCCCTGCCATGGATAACTACCTCGGACTTCTCGGCCCTGGCGGTTCTCGTGGCAGCATTGATGGCGGCGCCCTGTGTTCTGTGATCGGAAGAAACCCTTGAGTTTCCTTCTCCTCGCACAGCCCACTTTCCGTCATGGGGGACAACGTGCTGGTTTTTTCCCAACGATAGATACCTCCTTTCCGCCGGACTCGATTCGTCCAGCTGGCTCATTTTACCACCCTGGGAAGCCGGGGGATTTTCATAACCCCCAGCACGATAGTGGTACCGGGTACGCAAAGGAGTTCTGCTGATTTTCCACGAAACCGCTTGACGCAAGCCGCCTGTTAGTGTATTTAATACACTATTAGAGGGCGCAATGGCATACAGTGTGCTTCCTTACAATCAATCGCTCGCTCTGCTGACCGATCTTTACCAGCTCACCATGGCCTACAGCTACTGGAAGGCCGGGGTGGATGGGAAAGAGGCGGTCTTCCACCTCTTCTTCCGAAAGAACCCCTTCCGCGGCGGGTTCGCGATCGCTTGCGGGTTGGAGCACGTCGTGGACTACCTGCAGAATCTCTCCTTCGAGGAGTCCGATATCGTCTACCTGGCTTCCCTGAAAGGCAACGACGAACGGCCGCTGTTCGAGCGGGAGTTTCTGAATCAACTGCGGGGGATGCAGTTCAAGTGCGATTTGGACGCTATCCCGGAGGGGACGGTGGTCTTTCCCCAAGAGCCGCTTCTACGGGTGCAAGGCCCCATCATTCAGTGCCAAATCCTGGAGACGGTCCTTCTCAACATCATCAACTTTCAAACTCTCATTGCCACCAAGGCGGCGCGGATCTGCCAAGCGGCTCGGGGCGCGCCGATTCTGGAGTTCGGATTGAGGCGCGCGCAGGGGATTGACGGGGCGTTAGCCGCCAGCCGGGCTGCCTATGTAGGTGGCTGTTCCGCTACCTCAAACGTCCTAGCCGGCAAGATGTTCGGCATCCCGGTCCGCGGCACCCACGCCCACAGCTGGGTCATGTCCTTCGATGATGAGTTGGAAGCCTTCCAGGTCTACGCCAAGGCGATGCCGAACAACAGCGTTTTCCTAGTGGATACCTACGATACGCTTGAGGGTGTCCGCAAGACTGTCGAGGCAGGCAAGTGGCTCCGCGGCCAGGGGCATGAAATGATCGGCATCCGGTTGGACTCCGGTGATCTGGCGTATCTGAGCATCGAAGCGAGAAAAATCCTGGATGAAGCAGGATTCCCAAAGGCGGCAATCGTCGCCAGCAATGATCTGGACGAGGGGATCATCGAGAGCCTGAACCAGCAGGGGGCCCGGATCAACGTCTGGGGGGTGGGGACCAAGCTGATCACGGCGCACGATCAGCCGGCTCTGGGAGGGGTCTACAAGCTCTCCGCGATCCGGGCGCCGGGCGGGGAGTGGAAGTACCGGGTTAAGCTCTCCGAGCAGGCGATCAAGGTTTCTAATCCGGGAATTCTTCAGGTCCGGCGCTACCGGGCGGGCGGAGAGGCCATTGCCGACGTGATCTACGATGTCCGGTCCGATCTGAGCGCCGGCTGCGTCATGGTAGATCCTCTGGATCCCACCCGGAAAAAGGAGATCCCCGCCGGCACTCCCTCCGGCGATCTTTTGGTTCCGGTCTTTCGAAAGGGCAAGAAGGTGTACGACCCGCCGCCGCTGGAAAAGATCAAGGCGAAGGTCAAACAGGAGCTGGAGATTTTCCATCCCGGCATCCGGCGGTTCGTGAACCCCCATCAATACCCGGTCGGGATCGAGCAATCCCTCCACGCGCTCAAGACGGAATTGGTCCTCAAGGCCAGGAAGCCGGCACCGGCCGGCGTTGAGGATGCGGTGCGGCCATGAAACTAATCAAAGTGGCCGCCGCGGTGTTGAACCAGACGCCGCTGGACTGGGAGCGAAACAAACGGAATATCCTTCAGGCGATTGAGGAGGCCCGAACAGAGGGAGTAAGCCTTCTCTGCCTACCGGAGCTTTGTATCACCGGCTACGGTTGCGAGGACGCCTTCCATTCGGCGGGACTGTTGGAAACTGCCGGTGAAATTCTTTCGGAGATCGCGCCGGCCACGAAAGGGATGGTGGTCTCAGTGGGTCTGCCGGTATTGGTGGAGCACGGGATCTTCAATACCGCCTGCCTGATCGCCGACGGCCGTATTCTGGGTTTCGTGGGGAAGCGGTACCTGGCGGGGGATGGGATCCACTATGAACCTCGTTGGTTCAAGCCGTGGCCCCAGGGTGTCCAGGGCCGGTTTGCGTTGAAGGGAAGAGAATACCCGGTCGGGGATCTCTACTTTGATGTGGGAGGAGTCAAGATCGGCTTCGAGATCTGCGAGGACGCCTGGGTGGCGCGCCGGCCCGGCGCGGAGCTGGCCTTGAAAGGGGTGGACCTGATTCTCAATCCGAGCGCCAGCCATTTCGCTTTCGGCAAGATGGAGGTCCGCAAGCGGTTTGTCCAAGAGGGGTCGCGGGCGTTCGGAGCGGTCTATCTCTACGCCAATCTCTCGGGATGCGAGGCCGGGAGGATCATCTACGATGGCGGCGCCTTGATCGCCTCCGGCGGGAAGCTCGTGGCCGCCGGCGAGAGGTTCTCATTCAAAGATGTTCGGATCACCTCTGCTGTGGTGGATCTCTCCCAGACCCGGATGGGGCATGCCCGGACGGCCAGTTTCCAGCCGGATTTGAAGAAAGAGGACGGGTCGTCTTGTGTCCGGTCGGAGTTCGAATGGCCGGCAGCGGACCTGTCGGCCTCAAGGCCCTCTCCGGCTGATTGGGAGAGCTCCCTGGACATCAAGAAGGAAGAATTCACCCGGGCCGTAACGCTGGGCCTGTTTGATTACCTGAGGAAGACGCGTGCGCAGGGATTTGTTGTTTCTTTGAGCGGCGGGGCCGACTCCAGCGCGGTGGCGTGTCTTGTTTCCCTCATGGTGGAACGGGGAATCGCTGAACTGGGGAGAGAGGGATTCGCTCAAGCCATTTCTCACATCGAGTCGGTCCGCCCGGCGCAGGACGCCCGCCAGACGGTCAATGTTCTTCTGACAACCGTTTATCAATCCACGCGCAACAGCAGCCAGACTACCCGGTCCGCGGCCAAGGAAGTGGCGGAGTCGCTGGGAGCCCGGCACCTGGAGCTGGATGTGGACCGTTTCGTGGAGCAATACGTGGAGATGGTCTCTCAGAAAATCGGCCGGCGCCTGACTTGGGAGACGGACGACATGGCGCTGCAAAACATTCAAGCACGTGTTCGAGCGCCAGGGGTTTGGCTGGTAGCGAACGAGCGCAACGCCATCCTGCTGACCACCAGCAACCGAAGCGAGGCGGCGGTGGGCTACGCCACGATGGACGGGGACACCTGCGGCGGGCTCTGCCCCATCGGTGGGATTGACAAGGCCTTCCTCCGGGAGTGGCTGCGCTGGATGGAAAGGGAAGGGCCTCAAGGGCTACGGTCCATCCCGGCGCTGAAATGCGTCAACGCGCAGCAGCCCACCGCGGAGCTCAGGCCCTCCGAGCAGGGACAGACCGACGAGGGGGACCTGATGCCCTACGAGCTTCTGGACGCGATTGAACGGCTGGCGATCCGGGACAAGAAGACCCCGTTGGAGGTTTTCCTTTCTATCCGGGTGGAGTTTGCCGGTCGCTACCCGGACCCGGCGCTGGGGGTTTGGGTGGAGCGGTTCTTCCGGCTCTGGTGCCGGAACCAATGGAAGCGGGAGCGGTACGCCCCCTCCTTCCACCTGGATGACGAGAACCTGGATCCGAAGACCTGGTGCCGTTTCCCGATCCTCTCGGGGAATTACGACCGGGAGTTGGAAGAACTGCGGGATTTTCTCCGCTCGGCTGCCGCCCCCGCTTCCCGGCCGGCTGCCGCGCCGGCCAAAAAGCCCTAAAAAATTTTCATTGACATAGTGTATTTTATACACTATAGTTAGTGTCGGATAAACACTAAGGAGGAAACGTGGCCCATACCTACGAATATCCCCGACCCAACCTGACGGTAGACTGCGTCGTCTTCGGGCTCGACGTGAAAGAGAAGGACCTCAAGGTCATGCTGATCCAGCGGGATATTCCCCCCTTTGAAGGGAAGTGGGCCCTGCCGGGCGGGTTCGTCCGCATGAATGAGACGCTGGAAGAGACGGCGCTCAGGGAGCTCAAAGAGGAAACCGGCATCGAAAAGGTCTTTCTGGAGCAGCTCTACACCTTCGGAGATCTCAAGCGGGATCCCCGGGAGCGGATCGTAACGGTGGCCTACTATGCCCTGGTCAACCTCAACGAGCACCGAATCCAGGCGACTACCGACGCACGGGACGCCGCCTGGTTCTCCGTGAATGATCTGCCGGAGTTAGCCTTCGATCACGAGAAGATCGTCCAGACAGCACTGGCTCGCTTGAAGGGGAAGGTCCGGTACGAACCGATCGGGTTCGAGCTCCTTCCGAAGAAGTTTACGCTCACGCAGTTTCAGGAACTCTACGAGATCGTCCTGGGCCGGGTCCTCGACAAACGGAACTTTCGGAAGAAGATCTTCGGGATGGGGTTCTTGGCGGACCTGAATGAGGTCCAGCAGGACGTGACGCACAGGGCGGCCAAGCTGTACCAGTTTGATGAGGGGAAGTACCGCCAGCTGAAGAAACGCGGCTTCAACTTCGAGATCTTCTAAGGAGGGAACCGACGATGAGAGCTCTGATTCTAGTGGATGTGCAGAATGATTTCTGCCCGGGAGGGTCGCTGCCGGTGAAGGAGGGTGACCAGATTGTGTCGGTGATCAACCGGCTCCAGAGAGCGTTCGACCTGGTGGTGGCGACGAAGGACTGGCACCCCAAGGACCACTCCAGCTTCGCCGTTAATCACGGCAAGAATCCCGGAGAGGTCGTGACCCTTCCGGGCGGCATCGAGCAGGTTCTCTGGCCGGCCCATTGTGTTCAGGACAGCATTGGGGCGGAGTTTGTGCCGGGTTTGGAGATGAGGAAGGTGGCGAAAGTGGTCTACAAGGGGGTAGACCAGGCGATCGACAGCTACAGCGGTTTCTTCGACAACGGCCGCCGCCGAGCCACCGGGCTGGAACCGTTCTTGAGAGAGCGCGGGGTGGAGGAGGTCTTCGTTGTCGGTTTGGCGACCGACTACTGCGTCAAGTGGACGGCGCTGGACGCGGCCTCGTTGGGTTTTAAGACCACGGTGGTTGTGGACGCCTGCCGGGGGGTTGACCTCAAGGCCGGCGACACCGAGCGGGCGCTGGAAGAACTGCGCAAGGCCGGGGTTTCCTTGCGCGCCAGCGCGGAGGTTCTGGTCGGTCCGGCGCGGGAGGGGCGGCGATGAGCCGGATCGCCCTGTACGGCGGCTCATTCGACCCGCCCCACCTGGGCCACGTGATTACGATCACGGCGGTCCTCAACTCAGGGCAGGTGGATGAAGTCTGGCTGGTTCCGACCGGCCTGAACCCGGACAAGGTGGCTCACGCCTCACCGGAGAACCGCAAGCAGATGGTGGCCGTCATGCTGGCGACGATGTTCGGCTCACGGGTGCCGGTTTTCCTGAATACGACCCAGATCAATCGGCCGTGGCAGCCCTCCACGACAGCGGAGTTGGTCCAGGAGATCGAAAGGCGCTACCCGGAGCATGAGTTCCGCTTCGTGATCGGCTCCGATCTTGTGAAAGAGATCCCGAAATGGCACCAGGCGGAGAACCTCACGCGCCGGGATCGGTTCTTCCTGGTGGTCCCCAGGCTGGGAGATCCCCTCCCGGAGGCGCTGCCTCCCTACGCCGCCCCGATCTCGATGGAGAACGTTGGCGTAACGAACATCTCCAGCTCTCTGGTTCGGGCGCGAATCGTCCAAGGAATGAGCCTGGAAGGCATGGTCCCTCCAGCTGTGATCAGCCACATCCTCCGGAACCGGCTGTATCAACCCGCTTCGGGGACGCCCTCAAAGAATCCCGCCGGCCCAGCGGTCGTGTACGAGGGGAGGTTCATCCGGTGCCTGATCAAAGGCCGGTGGGAGTACGTCCAACGGACGAATTGCACCGGAGTTGCGATCATCCTGGCGATGACCAAAGACCGCAAGGTGCTATTCACGGAGCAGTTCCGGATCCCGGTGGATAGACCGGTGATTGAGTTCCCGGCGGGGTTGGTCAACGACCTTGTGTCAGAGGCGAACGAAACCCTGGAGCAGGCGGCGGCGCGCGAGCTGCTGGAGGAGACCGGCTACCGGGCGGAAAGGGTGACTCCGCTGACGGCGGGCCCGGTTTCCGCGGGGCTGACCTCCGAAATCGTCACGATCGTTCGGGCCGAGGGCCTCCGGAAGGAATCCACCGGCGGCGGCGACGGGGCGGAGAAGATCACCGTCCATGAGGTCCCGCTCGGCCGGGTGGAATCCTGGCTGGCGGAGATGAAAGCTCAGGGGAAGCTGGTGGATCCCAAGATTTACGCCGGTCTGTTCTTCCTTGGACAACAGGCGAGCGCGAAGGTTTCTGTGGATGGATAGACCTCTGCGGGTCGGGAGGGTGCTGCTCGTGTACAAGAAGAGCACGTACCAGATCTATCTGGATCGGAAAAACCCGATGTTCTCGCGGAATTCAAGCAGCTCCCTGCGACTGGATCGGGAACGCCTCGAGAAGGCGCACGAGTCACACTATCGCACCCTGGAGCAGGTGAGCCAGGTGTTGCGGGCCAGCGGCGTTTCCTACCGGGTGGTCTACCGGGCCAGGGCCTGCGATTACAGCCCTTATGACGGCGTGATCTCGGTGGGTGGGGATGGAACGTTTCTGGAAGCGTCTCGGCGAGTCCGTAACCAATGGATTTTGGGGGTCAATTCCGACCCCGACCGGAGCGTCGGCAATTTCTGCAGAGCCAATGCCGATACGTTCCGCGGAGTGTTTGAACAGATCCTCCAAGGCCGGGCAAAGACGAGGTGGTTGAACCGCATCCAAGCGCAACTGGATGGGCGCTCTTTGGAAGCCCATGTGCTGAATGAAATCTTGGTGAGCCATTGGGTTCCGGCCGCCATGACCCGGTACCGGGTTGAGATGGACGGCTACAAAGAGGAGCACTGGAATTCCGGGCTATGGATCTCTACCGCCGCCGGCTCCACCGGCGCCATTCGATCGGCAGGGGGCCGCCGGCTTCCCTTGGGATCGGAGGCTATCCAATATCTGCCGCGAGAGCCTTACCGTCGGCGGGGCGTGACCTACCGGCTGACCGGCGGCCTCCTGCCGGCGGGAGCGGCGATCACCTTGAGCTCCATGATGCGGGAAGGGATGCTCTACATGGACGGCCAGCATTTCAAGATCCCTTTCCCTTACGGGCAGGTTCTTCGGGTATCGAGGTCAAGATTTCCGTTGAGGTTGGTTTCCAACTAAAAGGTGGCTCCCATTCGAACTTTTATTAGCGAGCCCAAAAACAGAGAAGCTTTTGTTCAAGGTTTCACGGATCTCCTCATTGCTCGATGCCGGCGATGCCGCAAGACCTCTGTGGGAGTATTCGACAACAAAGCGGATGAGAAACGCTTTATAGATGTCTTCTGTTCGCGTTGCGGCACGGTGGGCATACTTGGGGAGGGTGTCTTCAGTCCATTGCGTGGACGGTTTCAACAGCAGTACGGAGAGAAGTGGTATTTGCAGCTCAAACCCAGAACGGATTTCAGAAGGGAGGAATCGCAATTGCTGGGGCCGTGCGACTGCGGAGGGGAATGGAACGATCCCGATTTCGGGTATTCATCCTCGCGTATTGCGAGATGCCCGTTTTGTCTGGCGGATGAACCCCAAATTGAGAAGGCGACCCCGGAAGACTATTTCAAGGATCACCGGATCGTGCATTTATCGCTTAATTATGCGCAGATCGCCGTTGGGGATCAACCTGAGAGCGAGCTAGGCGAAAAACTGGTTTCGGCCTTGCAGAGCCGGGACACTTTCCGGAGGGATTATGCGGCGATGGCGTTGTTTCAATATCGAGATTCTTTGCCGCTCGATGAATGCGTCCGATTGGTGCAGGAGCCGATAGACCCGTTTGTTCGTCTTTGCTGCGTCGATATCATATCCAAGAGAGGGGATGCATCCGTTGTTCCGGTTCTCATCGAATTGCTTTCGGATTCAAGCGTATCTCTTCGCGAAAGCGTGAAGTTTGAGCTCTTAAAAATGACCAGCCAGCTTACTCCATACGAATATCCCGAGAGCGTAGGGTTGAGGAGACCAGAGGCGACTGTGCCATCAACGCTCGATGAATGGAGGAGTTGGTGGCAGGAGCATCGCGATTCCGTGAAACTGCGGGATTATCCGGCGTCTCTCAAGGAAAAGATGGGGCTTTTTTGATTGGATGAAGGAATCCATCATGGATGAAGTAATGAGGAAAGCAGCCATTCTCCTAGTGCAGGGGTTCGTGGCTGTCCTTTGGATACGCTGGCTTATCAAAGAACGAAGACGAGTTCGAGAAGAAAAAAGGCTGAAGCTGGAAGGGTGGGAACAGTGGAGTTCCTTTAAGGAGCGTGGCTATACCGTTGTGGCGTATTTGCCTACACGCTTTCGTGTTCCGTTAGAGTTCTTGGTGAAGGTGTATCGCGGCAATAACGAGATAAAAGAGTTTCGGTCGCCTATGACCTATGAACCGCGGTTTGGTCCAGATGCCGGAGACGTTGCTGTTTTGGAAGAACGAGTGGACAAAGTGCTCAAGGAACTTCCGTAATGGCAGGGGAAGGTGACTTCTTGCGCGATCAATACAGGATCGAGCGGATCCTGAAAATCGTCGGCGATGTTGTTGACCTTCTGGAACGTCAAGGGGTGGGTTTCTGGCCATCCGAATTCAAGAGATGTGGCGAGAAGCTTAGCCGGGCTGGTGCTAATGAATGGGGCGACGAAGTTCTTCATCTGGCAAGGACCATCAAAAGATGGTACGGCGGGATGGGTTCCTTCAATGATCTGTATTTATGGAATGAGCAGGATCGGCTTGATCAACTTCGGGAGGAGCTTGGCGCTGAAATTAGGGCCCTCTTGAGAGCCAACCCGGTTAGCGGGTAGCTGTGGAAAGCCCGGCGGAAGGCGCGGTTCGGCCTACGCCGAAAGTCCGCCTGATGGACCAATGCCGGCATTTTCTTGGAGAGGTAGTGGACCAGAAGATCAGGATTTACTGCACACGCTGCAAACGGTTTCTGAGCCTTTCGTCAGAAGAACTTAAGCAGCATATGGGGCTGATTTAGATGAATGCTTACGACTGTTATGCCGCGGGGAAGAAAATCGCCCGGCAGCTTTCAGAGACGGGCCACAAAGAATGGAGCGATCGTATCCGCGATGCGATCGCATACGGATGCACCTCGGGTGAAATACTCTCAAACCTTGGGTGGCAGCTTGACGAGCTAAGGAAATCAGGCTTGGTCATGTCTGAACTGCTTAAATCGGAAGTATCCGTTTTAATCTCTCAGATAGATGAAATATGCAAGGGATGACAAAAGCATCCAAGCGGAAAGGCTGCGATTGCAGGCTAATCCTTAAAAGGAGGTTGGGGTTTCTTTCTGCGGGAATACGGCAATCAAGGGGATTTCCGCCGGGTGGATGGGAGGGGAGTCCTTATCGTTTCCTTGAAGTCTGCTTGCCGGAGGGCACCAAAGTCACAGCTGATTTCTGGCGTGAGATCGGTTTCGTGCGGTTCCCTGGTTTGAGGCCGCCGATTAGCTTCGGGGCTTCCATGAGCCAGACGAGAGGTACGCGGGAAGTCGTTGCAACTGTTTGGATAGAGGGGATGGGGGAGGCGGACCAAGGTGTTAGAGAGCTGATTGCCGCCAGTGTCAAAATAGCTTTGATCAAAGCGACGTTTCCGTTCCTGAGAAGATAGACATACTCAAATCGAGATCTGGAGAAGGAGGGTTTCTCAGGTGATCCAAAGGAGCTGCCCATGGATATGGTCCTGACGGAAGAACCCAGGGTAATTGACCCCACTTTACAGGAGTGGAAAGAGTGCCGGTTTCTGACCTGCAGCGTCCTTCCAGTCCGGATGGCCTGCAATTGTCACTGCAAATTCTGCTTTTCCAAGTCCTCCATCAGCACTCTTCGGCAGGAGAAGACAAATTGGCAGCGACTTCCTGTCGAGGATTACTACAAGTGGGCGCGGGATAAGGGGGCAACCCGGCTTGTCGTTACAGGTGGAGGAGAGCCGCTCCTTCGCCCGCAGGATGTCTTGTATCTTGTGGAGGCCGGAAAGAGGTTTTTCAATGAGATCGCCTGCTTCACCAACGGGACATTTCTGAGCAGGGAATTAGCTCTGCGCCTCAAGGCAGCCGGCTTGTCCTACCTTTGCTACTCTCGCCACCATGAAGATGATCAGCGGTGCCGGGAGCTGATGGGAGTTCAGGCCCCTCTCTTGGATGCCTTCTTCGACGCGGCTCAACCCCTGACCATCCGTGCCACTTGCGTCATGGCGAGGGGTTTTGTGGATAGCAAGCAGGCTGTTTGGCGCTACATCGAAGCCCTGCGCCCTTACGGCGTCAGGCAGTTTACCTTCAAGCATACCTATGTGGCTTACGAACGGTCGTTATTTCAAGATTCCGATCAGAATGAATGGGCGCGAGCCCATCAGGTCGAGTTCGACCCTTTTATCGGTGAGGGGAAAATTGCGGGTGAGCTTCCTTGGGGGCCAAAAATTCGGCGCATTGGAGATCTGCGGGTCTGTTACTACTACGAACCACTCCCTACGTGGGAAAGGAGGAGCCGTCAATGCCGATCCAGCAACTTGTTATCGGACGGGAAAGTCTACGCCTCGCTGGAGGACCAGTCGAGCCTGTTGTATCAGCTGAAACCCTGTTAAAAGCCGTTTCAAAGGAGTCGGTCGAATCGCTCCGGCCGCTCCTGCCCGTCGGCTACGTCTCTGTGGTGGAGGCTTACCGCGGGGCCGCCGCAGACCTGACCGCTCAGGATTTAACCTCCCATTACACGGAAGGGATGTCGTTCTTCCATGAAACGTTCGTGCCTTACGTTAAAGGGCTGCTTCAAGCCCTGAGTGGCGGGAAGTGGGATCTGAAGGACTACGTGGCATACGCTTCGGGAAGCGATGTGGACATGATGGCCCATCTCATTGAAGGTGTTACTTCCCGAGGGAAGGTTTGCCTATTTCCGGGGGATTGGATGGGGTTTGAGGCGAGTTGTACGCACCCCGAGAATATTCATTGGAGTCAAGACAGCGCGGGATCTGTCGCTTGTCTCTGCATCCCTTCCGTCAGGAACGGTCATTTCACCGAGCCCATGCTGGAGTTTCTTCAGAAGGCAGAAGCTTGCCTGCTCAATCTGAATTTGTTTCCCACGATGTTGCCGCAGGAACGCCTTGAGGTGGCCGAAAGCCTTGGAAGTGTCCTGGAGAAATCGGCACTCTCCATCAGCTTTAGCCGTGGCTTTGGCCTAACCGCTTCCCAACTCGGGCTTTTCTTGCTTCACCGGGATCATCCGTGGGTGAGCAGATTCGACCGCCAATGGAAGTGGTTTACCTATTTTTATAACGCCATTGCCGCTCGGGCTTTCATGCGGGTTGATATCCGGAAGCTAGGGGAGGTCGATAATCAGCGCAGGGAATGGGTGAGGGCATGGCTGCTTAAGAAAGGTCTTCCTGCGGTGGATTCCGGCAGTTACTACGTCAAATCCTTCCAGGTGGAAGGCGTCATTCCTCAGGAGTTGAGGCCTCTCTCAAGGGACAACATTGTCCGGTTCTGCTTCAAGCCTCCTCAAACATGAAGGCAAACTCGGCATAAAAATGAAGAGAGTTTCTCGATTTAAGGGAATTGTGAGCACCCCGGCAATTAGGCATCCTCAAAACGCAGGGGTTATTGCACTGCTGAAATCTAAAGCGGTTCTTAAAAGCAAGGGTGGTTGCAGTTCTCCGTGGGACATTGATGAGTATGAATTACATACTCATCCAGATCTTCGCAAAAAATTGCAGGAAATCGCGGGGAATGGCTTAGCTGAATATGAGTGCGCGGTTTATGGTTACCCGGTTCTTGCCAACAGAACCGGGATCATATTTGCTGTGGCTCGAGGCGTGGCAGTTTTGGATTTTCGTCTGCCTGCTGATATGAGACTGGAGGTGCTGAGAGGAGGCGGCAAGATAAATAAGGAATATGGTGACGATTGGGTCACTGTTGACCCGTGGCGCAAAGGGAGAAATAGGTTTACGGAGTGGTGTCTTGCCGCCCGCCGACATGCGGAGAGGATATCTCGGTGAAAATCTGCGAACACCTGCTCCAGCTTGAGGACCACATTAAGTCGAAAGGGTTTCAAGAAACCTTTCGCGGGAGAGCTTGGAGCAACAATTGCAGAACATGGGTCTATTTTGACGTGGTTTTAGATTGCGACGCGCTGATCAAGAGGTTTGGGTTTCCTGATTGCGTGAAGGAGCACGAGCATGTCGGTACTCACAGTGGGACGGAAATAGGTCTTGTTTGCGAGATCCACCAGGATGGCATCATGGGCATTCACCCCAAGTTTTCCAACAGATGGACGGAGAGCCAGTGGATCAGGTAAAAGAAGACGCTATTCGATATCAATGGTCCGATGCCTGGCTGCTTTATTCCATTGTCTTGGCGGGAGGCGGCAAGCCCGCAGAGCTTCACAAAATCTTTTGGGTTGCAGATTGGATGAATCGGGCCATTTTCACAGAGGAGCAGCTTGAAGGCGGATTAAGCCGTTTATCGAAAGCTGGCTGGCTTAAAGAGGTGAATGGCAGATTCGCTCCGACGAGGAAGTACCAGCGAGTCAAGAGTAAGATTACCGGCTCGGCGCTCACCCGCTGTGACAAGCTCAGCAAGATTCTACGGGTGAAACCCTGTGATTTGGCGGGGGTGGCTCCTGAGTATTCAAAGTATCCAGGGTTTTCCGCTAAGATTTTTAGAGGCGCTTATCAGAGATACAGGAAGGAGTTTAAAGAGGTTTACGAGAAGCCGCACAAGAAGAAATAATTCCCTGAGCACCATCTAATCGGGGGGCATAGGCCCAGGACCTTCACGGGGCAACGGCCCACATCCAGCTGGCTAATCCATAACGTCGGCTGGGGTGGGCCGTTTTCCTTGTCGGCCCCGGAAAGGCTTGCGCGTGCATGCGCAAGCGGGTCCTGTACTTCGACCTACAGAAGATCGAGCGCAATGACGAGCCACTGTGTGAATCGGAACAGGAAGTCGCAAAACAAGCCCGCTTCGACCCCAAGCCGCATCTTTTCCTTCGGCTGGACCTGGAAGCGGCGCTAAAGAAACTCACCCCCCGCCAGCGGCAGGTCGTGGATCTATTGGCGGCCGGCCATAAGGAACAGGAAATTGCCGGTCTACTGGGGATCTCCCAGCCCGTTGTCCACAAGCTTCTGGACAAAGCCCGCGCCCACCTGAAAAAAATCTTAGGGGAGGGGGTATAAAACCGCCCCAAAGTGCCACATCCCTATGGAGGGGTGGTGAGCGTGCCATCGGGGAGAGGGCGCATGCTGAAGGCCCCGAAGGGTAACCCCCGCGGGGCCAGCGCGCTCGCACGCCCCACCCCTCCACCTAAAAGGGAGGGGCACTTGGCAAGGAAGAGCAGGGCTGATCTGGAGGCGGAGCTTCTGGGAATCCTTAAAGAGAGGACCGGCCCGGAACAGGCGATCACAGCTGCCCGTCTTGCGCAGATGACGGGCGTGGGCTCCCGCATCGTCCGCAAGATCATCAGCCATCTGGTCATTGAGACCAAGATCCCCATCGCCTCCAGCGTCCACTGGCCCTACGGGTTCTACCTCATCACGAACGCGGAACAAGCGGAAGCGACGTTGCGGCAGTACTGGTCCCGCGTGCGGGAAGTGGCCCGGCGCGCCCGGGCGCTCGAGCAGGTGGTGCATGAGCGCTTCGGTATCAAACTTCAGAAGGAGTTCCATTTTGACGACCCCATCTGAAGGTCCTCAGCTCGAACATGGCTACACCCGTATTGCCCAACAACTTCTGGAAGCCATTCTGGTTTATCCGTTCACCGGCGGGGAGCTCAAGTTAGTTTTTGCCGTCATCCGCTCCACATACGGCTGGGGCCGGAAGGAGGCGGTCCTGTATATCGCGGAGCTGTCCAACATGACGGACTTGAGCCCCCGCCACACTAAACGCCTCCTTCAGCGTCTGGCCCGGGACCGGGTTCTGAACAAGAAGGCCATCTCCCGGGTCCGTGTCGTGATGGGCCTCAACAAGCACTTTTCAACATGGCGATTGAGGCGGATCCCCAAGGGCGCCGGCGTCCCCAGAGCAAGCCATGAGGTGTCCCCATGAAGGGACGCCGCCGACCCCAGCGCCGGGGACTCCGGAGTCCCCCTAGTAAAGATATTGAAAGAGATAAAGCTTTAAAGAAAGCAGCCGGGCGCTCAAGAAGTCACCAGTTATCCACAGAAAACCAAGGAGGTATTTTCAATGGTCGAACCAAAGCCCGAAGCAACCGGTCTGGCGCTGGGCCAGCGGTTTCTGGAATGGATCCGGCAGAGGGTGGACGAGACCTCGGAGAAGGGCTCGATCTACATCAGCATCGAGAATCACCGGGTCACCTGGGTCAATTACGAGAGCAAACAGCAGCTCTTTCCACAGGTGTTGGGATCTTCTTTGGAAGAGCCGAAGAAATCCGCCTCCTGCGGGATCTGATCGCGGCCGGGCAGAATGTTCTGATCCTGGGCCCGATCGGGATCGGCAAGACGGCGCTGGTCCGGGCCGCTACTCAAGATCTCCCGAAAGTAATCTGGGTGTCCAGCGTGGCCCCGCTGAAGGCGGCCCTGCAGGAGATCGTTCAGGGTCTGATTAAAGTTGGTCAGCTGGATGCCGGGCAAGCCGCGGGTCTTCTTCGCCTACCCGGACCGGCTTTAAGCCGGAGCCTGGCCGGTCCGGTTCGCGATTGCATTCTGGTCCTCGACCGGCTGGATCAGGTGACTCCTTCCATGGCCCCGGCTTTGGAATTGATCACCGAGGAATGCGTGACGGTAGGTCTCGTCACCGAAATCCCCAGCTCTTCCAAGCTGACGCGGTTCTGGTGGCGGTTCCAGAAAAAGATGACGCTGCAACCCCTCCCGCCGGAAGACTCCAAACGACTGTTCTGGAGCCGGTTGCCGGACCCGACCGGCCTCAATCGTAAAGCGTGGGATCGAGCGATCCCGGCCAGGAGCGGCGGCAACCCGATGGCGATCCTGGCGCTGGCCGAGCAGGCGCAGACGGCCCCCAGCCCAAGCGATCTCCAGCACCCCGCCGGCCGGCGGGAAATAGATTTGACGCCGGGTCTGCTTCTGGTGGGTGCGGGAGTGATCGCCGCCCGCTTCATAGCCCTCGGACTCAACGATGTGGACACCTACATCCTGGCCGGCGTGGGTGGGGCTTTCTTCGTGGTGGCCCGGTATTTCATCTACCGCTTGCTGAGGCAGAGGGCGTCATGAAATGGCTCTCCGCTTGGCTAATGGCGCTTGTCGTTCTGAACCCCGGCATGGTCTTTGCCGAAGGACAGCCGCGCGAGAGCGCTTTTCTGGAGGCCCTTACGCAGGAAGAGGCGGTCCGAATCGCCCTCAGCCATCACCCAAAAATTCACCAAGCCCAGGCGCGGATGGATCAGGCCCGAGCCCGTCTCTCGGAATCCCGCCGCTGGTTCCGGCCGCGGATCGCGGTATATGCCGGGGAACGCCTGGACACCGAAGGGCACCGGGCGGGGATACAGTTCTCCCATGATCTGGACGATCTTTGGAATCGCTCGAAAGTCCGCGACGCGGAAGCGGAGCTCGCCGTATCAGAGCAGGATCTGTTCCTCACACGCCAGATGGTGGTGGAGGAGGCAGTTTCGGCCTACAGCGCGTGGGCGCTGGCGCGGGAAGAACGGCAACGGATTGCCCGCCGCATCGTGCGCGTCCGCCGCGCTCTTCATCACGCCCACGAGAAATACGAAGAGGGTCTGATTTCACGTGCCCAGCTGACGGAATTGGAACAGGGCCTGGACACCGCCCAACAAGCCCAGCAGGAAACCTTCGCCCGCTTGGTCCAGTCAGCCGTTCGCCTCCGGCATGCGATGGGGGAGCTTGGGATCCTATGAGTCCTTGGACCTATCTGGCCGGCGCGATCGTGTCAGGATCCTTTCTCGCGCTCCTGACCGGCGCGCCTCTTTCGTGGATCGGCTGGGCTGGAGCTGCTGCCGGCGCTCTGGCCCCGGACATCTTATCGAAAAATCGCTCCCGGCTCTTCGCGCACAGCCTTCTCGCCGCGGCCGGGACAACCCTTTTCTGGTGGAGCTTGTCCTGGGAGCAGCTCCACTGGCCCCTGTGGTTCTCAGCAGGGTGGGCGGCCGGCTACCTTGTCCACCTCTTGCTCGACTCCATGACGATCCCCGGCGTATCTCTTTTCTGGCCCAGCTCGCTCATTGCCGTTTTGCCTAAGCCGGAACGGTTCCGTATCGAATCGGGCACGCCGGGAGAGCGCCGGCTCCGGACCGTTCTTTTGATCACGGGGATCTTTCTGGTTCCACTGCAGGCAGTGGGCCTGCGGGGAGCGCTTCATCGTTTGGTTCAAACACCACAAGCCGCAGAGGAGGATTACTTGCGCCACACGCACGACAACCACCGGGTATGGATTCAATTCGAGGGATTCTTCAACAGCTCGCAGAGGCCGGTCTCCGGCAAGTGGGAGGCGATCCACGCCCCCACGGCCAACACCCTCCTGGTCCTTGACCCTTCGGGCAAGGTCCACCGGATCGGCAACCACCCCGCCGATACGATCCGTCCTTCCCGTGTTCGGGCTCTCCGCGGCGAGCCTATTCACGCGCAGGCGAAAGAGCTGTCCCTGAAGCACCAGCCCTTAAAGGCCCTCCTAGTGGACTTGCCGAAGGAAGGCCAGGTCTACCTCACCGGCTGGGCGGTCTTGGAGGAGCCGATTGCTCTCCACTATACCCAGGAGGAATATCCCACCATCACGATTACCGACCGGCGGCTCGAATTCAACCACACGCCGGTCTCAGAGCTCGACCGCCACCGCCTCGCCGGCATCCCGGTCCTGCGGGGCTACTTCCTCATCCGAATTGTCCGGAGTCGATCTGATGAGAAGCGCTGAGCCGCCGATCAAGCTTCATTCACTGGAAGTTTCGGAGATGCCGGATCACAAGCTTCTGGATGTGGACAAAATGGCTGAAGTCCTCGGCGTAAACAAAAACTGGCTTTATCGCCGGACCATGCAGGGGAGAGAGGGGATCCCGCACTACCGGGTAGGAAGGCACGTGCGCTTTTCGGCCTCAGAGGTGTTGGAATTCTTACGGCATGACCCGGAAGCTGGAAAGGAACATCCCGGCAAGGTATCCTATGCCAGATGAACAAACGGGATTGCTTATCCCAGATCACCACCACCATGGAGGCCGGAAAGAAATACGGTCTTTCAGACTCCTATCTTCGCAGGTTGATCGCCCAGGGCAAGGTGCGAGGCCGAAAAACGATCCGAACGTGGTTGGTGGATATCCCATCCCTCCAGGAATTTCTAAAGACCGAACGCCGGCCGGGCCCCAAGCCGAAACGCCGCCGCTGACAGCAGCATCTCTGGTATTAGTTCCTTATTCGTGTATAATACCGCTTAGATAAAGCCATGGCCCGTGGTTCCATTGTTAAAAGATGCCCCATTTGCGGGAATAAGGCCAGGACCTCTTGCTCCCATAAAGAGGCCCGCTATGCCGTCGTCTACTATGTAGGCGCTCAGCAGAAATGGGAAACGGTCGGCAACAACAAGAAGGATGCCGAGCGCCGACTATTGGAGCTTCTAGCCGAGATTCATTCCGGCGCCTATCGGGAGCCCAAGCCGATCTGCTTCTCAGAGTTTTCCGATAAGTGGCTTGAGACCTATGCCAGACCGAAGGTGAAGCCCTCGACTTGGGCCACCTACCGGATCATAGTCCAGCAACGACTCAAGCCGGCATTCGGCAAGTTGCCCCTGACGCATCTGACCTCAGAGGCCATAGAGGATTTCCTTTCCGCGGCGGTTCATAAGCAGAAGTTGGCCCCGAAAACGGTCAACAACACGCTGATCCTGCTGAAGACGATGCTGAAGTCTGCCAAGAAGTGGGGCTACTTGAAAGAGAATCCAGCGGAAGAGATCGAACGGCTCAGGATCGAACCCAGGGAAATGGACTTCCTTACTCCCAAAGAGATCCGGGAACTCTTGGAAGCATCCGACGAGCCCTACCGGACGCTGTTTCTGACTGCAGTCCTAACGGGGATGAGGCGAGGCGAGCTTTTCGGGCTGCAGTGGGGGGATATCGATTGGAACCAGGGTCGCATCCACGTCCGGCGCTCTATCTATTGGCGGCCCCGGAAGGACACGGACCCGGGTGAACCCTGTTGGACGTTCGTTACCCCAAAATCCTTTTACTCTCGCCGGACGATCGTCATGTCCCCACGGCTCAAAGAGGCACTAGAGATGCATAAGCTGACGTCTCCCCGGAGCGAGTACGATCTCGTTTTCTCTACTCGGAAGGGGACACCAATTGATGCCGTCAGCATGTTCTATCACGAGTTTCTTCCCGCGCTAGCCAGAGCCGGGCTGAGACGTATTCGGTTCCATGACCTTCGGCACACATTCACTACACTTCTTATCCACCAGGGCGAGAACATCAAGTTCGTCCAGGGCCAGCTTGGGCACGCCTCTGCCACGACGACTTTGGACCGCTACGGGCATCTCATGCCCAACGTTCAGCACGAAGCTGGCCATAGATTGGATGGACAGGTCTTTGGCTCCAGAGTCCCGCCATTGGCGGGATCTTCCGAACAAGCGGTTTCCTTAGCAGGGTCTTAGCAGGTGAGATCGAGTGTCGTCGTAACTTTTGTGAGGATTGAGGTTAAGGAATCTACTCTACTGAGCTACCGGCCCCGCGAAAGTGATATTGTACACCATCTCAATCCCCCCGCCAGCGGCGCCGATCCCCCCTGTTTTTCCTGTGCTATCATGAGGGTCCTAAGATGCTCGACCTGAA
>Ga0080064_1001875_pt1 | contig 39068 bp, 39 predicted proteins | sample Subgrocontami54m_FD_69260 | JGI IMG/M metagenome (GOLD analysis project Ga0080064, IMG submission 69260) | Subsurface groundwater microbial communities from S. Glens Falls, New York, USA - GMW46 contaminated, 5.4 m (SPADES assembly) (version 2) ...
ATGAAAAACGTTTCGTATTTTCAAGCCCTTTTTGAATAAGCTGTTGAGAAAGCGCATGGTCACTAAGGATTTGATTTATTTTTTCAGCAATATTATCAATTGATAAAGGGTCAAAAAAAAGCGCTCCTTCCCCTACAACCTCAGGTAGTGTTGTTGTGGAAGAACAGAGCACAGGCACACCCGATCCTTGAGCCTCCAGAACGGGTATACCAAACCCTTCAAATAAACTAGGGAAAACAAAACATGCCGCGCCTTGTAATAGAAGTGCTTTTTCACGTTCTTCTATCCATGAAAGATACTGAATTGCAGATGCACAGTTTGTAGCCTCCCATGCTTTTTTTATTTCATCTCCAAAAAAACCAAGCGGGCCCGCAAGGACAAGCGAAAGTTCTTCATGTTGCAAATGTACTTTTTCAAAAGCTCGGGTAAGCCGGATAATATTTTTTCGCCCGTCAATTCTGCTAATACTGACTATATACGGTTTTTTTATTCCTTTGCGGTCCAAAAACTCATCAACCTCTTGTTGGGAATAGCTACCATGGAATATCTCATTATCATACGCATGCGGAATGACAGTAATTAATTTTTCTGAAATACCATACCTCTTTATAATTTCTTCTTTAGTAAAATTCGCAAAGGTAATAATGTGAGATGCATGAGACACTGCAAATTGATTTGACCATTTTAAGTATTCGATTCTTTTGCGAGATCTGTATGGATCGTGTTCAAAAAAGCCGAGGTCATGAATTGCGGTAATGGTTTTCTTTGGATGAATAAGTGGCAAACCTCTTCCCGGAACAAACAGTACATCTGGCGCTTTTCGAAAACACTCATACGAGAGCCTGAATTCACTCCAAAATAAAGCAAAAGGCCATGGTAAATATTTTTGTTGAACAGAATTGTTTGTGTCTAAAAAATCACTTGAAAATTTTTTATCGGCGTAGAGTGAAAATGTGTGGGAACTCTCTAGTTGAAGCATTTGGGAAACGCAGTGATATACATACCACTCAACGCCAGTTTTGTGTTTCCGAAGTGCCGGAGAAACATCTATTCCAATATGCATAAGCTATTTTGTGGCTAAGATACTGCGCTTATAGGCATCCAGATTTTCAAGCACAATGCCAGTGCCTTTTGCGACACATAAAATAGCCTCATCTGCAACGTAAGTCGGAATCCCCGTTGCACGTGTAATAAGCTGATCCAAATTCCGCAGTAAACTTGTTCCGCCCGACATAATAATGCCACGATCAATAATATCTGCGGCAAGTTCAGGAGGCGTATTTTGAAGAACTGTTTTCATACTTGAAACAATCATATCAAGTTCATGGGAAATCGCATCCGTCACATCGTCGGAACTTACTGAAACAGTTTTTGGTAATCCCGTAATACTGTCGCGCCCGCGTACATCCATGGATAATTTATCTTCTAAATAAAGTGCCGAACCGATAGTGATTTTAATTTCTTCTGCCGTACGATCACCAATTGCCAAGTTATGCCGTTTTCGAATATGTTCCATAATAGCAGCATCAAATTTATTGCCGCCAACCCGTACGGAAAGCGAAGTTACCACTCCGCCAAGAGAAATAACTGCAATTTCTGCCGTGCCTCCGCCAATATCAATAATCATGTGACCTGATGCATTGCCTATAGGGATATTTGCCCCAATGGCAGCCGCAACCGGTTCCTTGATAATAAATGCTGCACGTGCGCCAGCTGCTAATGTTGCATCAATAACTGCACGGCGTTCGGTAGACGTAATGCCTGCAGGAACAGCTACCATGACTTCGGGACGAAACACGCGAATGCCGCCAAGCGCTTTATTAATAAAATACCGAAGCATTGCTTCGGTTGTTCGATAATCAGCAATCACCCCATCTTTTAAGGGTCGATACGCAACAATGGTATCGGGAGTACGCCCAAGCATTTCCTTTGCTTCTCTACCTACTGCCAATACTTTTCGATCAAGTACTGAAATAGCAACAACAGAAGGCTCATTAATAACAATCCCTTTTTTGGGCGAGTGAACTAATACATTCGTGGTGCCCAAGTCAATACCTAATTTTGGTGTAAATGAAAACATAGCTTATTACCTACTATTATCTACTTGTTACTGAATTTTATAATTAACTCGTGATCGGTATTGGTGGGAGTTGAAAATGACGCGTGGGCTTGTTCTTTTTTTAGTGATGAAATATCGGTGTCAACTGATGCAATATCATGCAGGAAGGAAAATTCCGCATTCACGATATGCTTTGAAATGCCAGACTGTTTTTGAAATAGCGCCGTGTAAGAACCGCGTGCAATATCTTGATAGATCTTTGGCGGGAGCTGATATTCAACAAAAAATGTCTTCGTCTCCTTTGGTGCTACGGTGAAGTAGGCACCGACGACCATCTTACCATGCTCGTGTGAAATCTCAAGCTCAGCTGCACCTTTTGATTTCATAAATTTTTGCGCACCTGCAGTCTCAATAATTTTTGAACCTTCAGGAATAAGTATGCGTACATAATTTTTATACATCCCTGTCTCCCACGTGTAATCCCCCGTATTGGTGTAGGTCAACTCAACACGACCAGAAACATAGCCATCTTTGTGTTCTGAAACGAGATAATTAATTTTCTTATCCATCACCTTATCAGTTTTCAAACTAATGAGATTCGAATCAATTACTTGCAAAAAATCTCCTTCGCTGGAACGAACCTTTCCTGTCCATCCGGCATCACGGGCAAATAGTTGCATCACGGGGTCATTAAAAAAGAAAAGAATGTCTTTTTCTTGTGCATGTAGATTAAAAAGCGTATACAAATCGTGTGCTTTTTCATTAGGTAAATTCATAATTTTTTCAAGAACCAATCGTGCCATCGTACCAACTATTTCTTTTCGTTGGGAAGATGGCAATCCTTCCTGCAAATACCCTTTTTCAACCTGGTATTGTAATTGATCAACAACGTTTTCACTCGTAAACGTAAGATCATCAATAATGAGGGGCCCGGTTAATTTTAAGAGTGAAACGAGTACTGCCGGGGTAATTGAAATAACTCCATCAAGTTTTTCACTTCCACCTTCCTGCTCATAAAACCACTGGGCCTTTTGTGCGGCGGTCGGAAAATCCGGCGACCAATTTGAATCACGAAAAAACCATTCACGATCCTCTCTTCCTCCGTATTTTCGATATGGTTCTGGTGCTGGTACATGCAAATACGTTGCGGGTTTATCAAGATTGTAGACATTATCGGTTTTAAAATGCGTGAGCATGCCATTTTTAACTTTCACAATTCCATAGGTACCTATAAATCCACCCGTTGCACGAACTTCATTGGTATTTTGAAGTAAAAAAAGATAGGTTTTTTCTTTCGGGTATCCGGCAAGTGCGGGAAGAATTTTTACTAACATCACCGATGAATCCAAAAATTCCTGAAATAATACATCGCGCTTTTCAAGTTTTTCTTTCATACCCAAAAGCGGCCCTTTTATTTTTTCATCTGAAATATTTTGCAGCTGTGATAATGCGAGTGTAAGTTCGGCATGGGCACCGGAGAGTTCAGGAAGAGATTTAAGAAGAATTTGAATTACTTCCATTCGCTGACTTTCAGAAGCATCCTGAAAACGTTGCTCTTTCGTACTTTGCAGTACGTTATCAATTTGCTCTGAAATTCGAACTACTTGTAGTGCCGGGCGAATACTTAAAAGTGCTGCATTTGAAATTTTTTGAACTTCATCATACGAACCACCAATTCCCGGCACGGCTGATACAAATGAAAATGTCCCGAGAAGCGACTGTAAATCTTGCGCTGAATAGTGCGCATCCTCTAATGCCAACTTGCTTTGAGAAAATTCAGATTTTTTAAGTGCGCTTTCCGCCTCTTGGAGCGATGAGTACAAACTTTGAGAAATGGAAAAAAAACGAAACAATCCAAAACCTACCACAACTATACAAACAGCGATAAATATCCCAATACCAATAAAAAACCACTTTTTCTTGTTTGAAGCTGGGTAGATATGGGGTTGGGAAATTTCTTCAAATGATTCCATAGACTTAGTGTTTAAAGGAAATTGCGGTTTTCCAGTGTTTACAAAAATATTTAATGCCTGAACTCACATGGATGCGAGTTAAAGGATCACGAAGAGCAAGTAACCCCTGAAATTGCGCAGATTCTCGCTTAAATAAATGCGTCATACGCGACTCGGGAATATAGTGCACTTGAAAACCTGCATCCCAAATACGTTTACACCAATCGGTATCCTCAAGATATAAGAAAAATCGCTCATCCATAGTGCCAATGTGATCGAATAACGATTTTCGAAACAACCAGCATGCTGCGATTGCCCAATCGATGGGAGTTGGTTCCCTAAATTCAACGTCCTTCATTAAAAACCAATCAAGGTGCCGTTTTACCAATGGAAGCTTGCCTAAGAAAAGTCTTCGCAAGGCGGGAGTAAAAATGGAGGGAAAATGAAAATACGATTGCTGTACCAATCCATCAGGATGCAATAGTTGTGGAACAACGAGACCCACGTGTTGATTTTCTTCCAAATGTGTATGAAGCGCATCGAGCGCTCCCTCATGTGCCATAATATCTGAATTACAAGCCAGAATATAATTCCCTTTTGCAAGTGAAAACCCGATATTATTCCCTTTTGATAATCCCAAATTCCGTTTTAAGGGAACATACATAACATCCGGGTGACGTTGCTGCAACATTTCTTTGAGTCCAGGGTCAATGCTATTGTCAACAACAATAATTTCATAGGAAAGTGATGTTTTTAGTAATTTAAAACTTTTGATGCACTCCCGCACCAACCCTTTGGTTTTGTAATTGACGATAACAACGGAGATATCCATAAGACTTACTACCGCCGCCTTTGGCGGGGCAAGCTGACTAGTGAATTATTTGAGCAATTGGTACATTTCTTCATCTGATATTTTTCTGTGTATCATAATCCATTCACGCTTCTTTTTCATACGTGGCAGCATTTTTTTAAATTCTAATAGCCCTCGTAGATTTCTTGGCTCACAAAAAAGTATGTACACAAACTTTCCCCACTCAAACCATACAATCCTAAAAAAACATTTCCAAAAAACTAGTGTACTTACATTTTTGTAAAGCAAGAAAAAATTATTTCGGTACGAACAATAATTTACGAACGGATTCGTGCGCTTTAAAAGTTCTGGCTCGGTAGAGCCTACGTGATAGCATTGGGCATCTGAAATGAAATAGGCTTTCCATCCACTCCAGCGCAAACGGTACGCAAGGTCGATGTCTTCGCGGTACATGAAGAAATCTTCGTCAAAATACTCGTTTTCAAATTTTATGCTTTCAAGAGCGGTACGCCGATATATTGGAGTGGTGCCGGCAACACCGAACACTTCGCCTGTTTTTTGTGAAATTTTCGTGAACCGTAACGAGTCAATATTTCCCGCATAATGGTTCCTTTTTATCACAATACCGCAAGAATACAGTGTAGTGTGTTTTTCGCTTTTCGTCAATGATGATACCTGCCAAATTTTCCCCGTTGCACTTCCCACTTCAGGGTGAGAATCAAGAAACAAAACAAGCTTTTCACAGTAATCAGACGCAAGCGTTTGGTCTTGATTTACACATAACACATATTGGGACTGTGTCTCATTAATAATCCTGTTATGTCCTTTTGCAAATCCAAGATTTGTATCACTTTGTATGAGCTTACTTTCAGGAAATGTTTTTTTGATAATTTCACGTGAACTGTCTTTCGAATTATTATCCAAAACCACACATTCAAAATCTGAGAAAGTTTGATTTTTGATGCTTTCCAAGCAATCTTTTAAATACTTTTCACCATTAAAGGTAACGAGACTGATAATGAGCTTCATATACAGTTATGCTACCTGTTTTACCCGTAAAATACAAACGATCCCGTACTTGTTGCCAAGGGCGGGATCGTAACAAAGAACTAAACTTAACCTACAACTAAACCAGCACAAACAGGAATTGAAAGAATTGTCTCACGAAGTAACTTCTCATTATCAGGAGCATATGTTGTAAGACGTCTCAGGACTTCCTCATGGGATGGCCACTCATACATTCCATTACTAATACAGCTTATCGCCAATACTTTCATCTTATGATGTGCACATACAAGTGTTTCAGGAAGTGTACTCATACCAACACACATAACACTATTGTGCATTTGTGCCATATATTCCTTCTCATAAATACTTTCGATATCAGGCCCACGAGTCATCACAAAGGCGCCTAAAAGTACTGCGCGAGGAAATTGAACCCTGGCAACAGAATCTACAATTTCAATACGCAATTTATTATCAAGAACAGAATCAGCTTGCACAAATTCACCAGCTACCAATGGCATAACACCTGCTTCATGCCGTAAAAATCCATCAATAATAACAATGGTGCCAGGCACAATACTTTCCCGCAAACTGCCGGCGGCATTGGTAAGAATTATGGTTTCTGCGCCAAGCGCTATTAATAATTCCACCTGCAAACGAACCATGCGGAAAACATCTTCATTAGAGGGAGGTGCTTCGTTCATGTGAACACGCCCAAGGAGCACTACACACAGCCGATCACCAACAAGTCCAATCTGTAATATACGATCATGTCCTTCAAGTTCGTCAAGCATTTCAAAACCTGGAATATCTTTAAGAGGTATCTGTACAAATATCGGATTTAATTGCAACGAATTCTTCCATCCCGTACCAAGTATTGCACCAATCTGCGGCTTTTGTATAGGATATTCTATTACAGGAGATTTACCTAATCTTTTATTAACAAAATCAACTGCCCTATCCAAATCCTTCTGAAATGGCGTACTCTTCATGCGGTTTCTCCTTCTTTATATGTAAGAATTTGTTCTGGCATTTTCTCGTCTTTCTTTTTGAATTGTTAAGGTTCAAATGAACACAAAATAAGATGTCACTATCTTATGACACCCTCTTAAAAAGTCAACTCCACTAACACTGACTACCACCGCCTTTGGCGGGGCAAGCTTATTTCTTCCTCTTCTCCGATACATTAAATCCCAAATATTTCCCGAGCATCAAACGGGTTTGCGCATCAATTGCAGGTAAAGAACTAAAAAAGATTAATGAGATAGGCAAAAGTGCCCATTGTAAAATCATATATATCATCCGATGTTTCGGGGTGATATCAGGGCGCTTAGGTAGTAAAAAAAACGATAAAAATCCTAGTACTAATAAACCGATCATACTTGCATTTAAGAGCCACTCTAAAATAAAGGGTGCATTTTGCGCAATTACCGTTGTTTTAACTTGCGAAGGTGCAACCATTAAGGGAAGGCGTCCTAATAACAAAATAATGATTGGAGCGGTAGCCCATGTATACATACCTTCAACTTGAATCCAAATCAACCGTAACCTGTCTTTAAGAGGAATACCGCTATGCGGGAAAAATTTTGTCATCATGTAAGGAAAGTGTTCAACGCCCCATGCCCAACGCCGTTGTTGCTTATATAAATTGATAAACCCTTTTATGGGCGTAGGCCCGGTAACCGCATCCATGGAAACTGGCAAATACATTGGCACAACTCGATAATTTCCCTGATAGTGCGTGTAGCACTGCAAAAAAATACGCGAATCTTCACTCACGATATCATTTTGCCAAAACCCCACATCGACAAGCGCCTGAAAACTCATGCTATGCGAGGAGAATGTAAATAATCTATCAGGCCGGGATAATTCCGTGAGCATCCAATACGTGGTACTTAAACTCGCTAAGCGCATAGGCGCGCGCGATTCCCACATATTATTGTTATACATAACCACCGGCTGATAACTTGCACGCTGAGGATTGGGTGTTGAACAATACGTATAGGTAAGGCAGGCAAAATACTGCTCATGTACAACGGTATCGCTATCAAAGGCTGAAACAATGATATGTTCGTACCCAATTTTTTTTGAATCAAAATACTCTTTTGCCTTTCTCCCCATCCAGTGTAAATTTGCTCCCTTCGTTTTCATTTCGCCGGGCAATTCATCGGGGTGCACGGTAAAAAGAATATCACAAAACTTCCCGTCATATTTTTCTTTTACGAGCTGTTTCATTGATTCAAAATGAGCACGTGCACGTTCCTCTCCTCCAAGCACCACAATGAATTTTTTGGGGTCATAGGTGCTATGCAAAAGTGCGGAAAGCGTACAATCAATAATATGAAAATCTTCTTTTACAAATGGAAAAAATACACAGTGCGTATACGTACTCCACTTGTTTGGAAATTCTTTCCCCAGCCGTTCATACCAATTTATTTTAAGTGCACGCGCATAACGGCGCCAGGAAAATACTATGAAAATAAGAAAATATAAGACTCGCAACAGCCAGTACAAATCAAAAAGAATAATAAAATAAATAACCCATAGGGAATTTGTAAATGAAAGCACAACAGCCAAAAAAAATGTAACCCAGATAAGGGTACCCGGGATATATTCTAAGAAGCGATAGAGTTTTGTTTTTTTCTGAGTGCCTACCATATCTAAATAATACGTTGTAAAATCAAAATAACTTCTCAAAAATTTTAATTTTTCATTTTTAATTTTTAATTTTCTTTAAAACACTTACTGTTTTTACGCTGCCATTGGGAATATGATGAACACCTATTTGAGATTCCAATACGGTTTTACGCAAGGTTATATATAAAACTTGACCTTCAAATTCATCAAGCTTCACCTGATCACCCTCTCGATATTGGTCTTCAATTAAAATTGAAAGTCCTGCAAACACATCTTTAATAAGCGCTTGGGCGCCAAAACTCACCGCAAGACCCACTACCCCGGCACTTGCTAAAATAGGAGTGGTATCAATGCGTAATTCCTGCAATATCATCACAAGTGCTATCAAGGCAATAACAAATGAACTCGTACTCATGAAAACAGCGCTAATAGTTTTAATGCGCCTATCTTCACCTTGGTGGTCGTGATTTATTTTTGAAATGAATGTTAAAAATTTTTTATTTAAAAAACCAATCACCCAATGAAAGATGATTGCTCCACATAAAATTGCGAGTATTCGTAATGGCACTTCGTATTCACCTAAAAACATAAGACTAGTTTACAAGTTAGCCAGTTAGCCAGTTGACCAATAAATTAATGGGTCTGAATTTGAAATGAACAGGTTGCACGCTGTTCTTGCTGTTCACATACACATGATTGTTCAGGAATAACGGCACCTGTTTTTTTAGGAATATGCTTTTGTGCGTCAAAAGGTTCACCAAATGCCGCACCCGTTAATAAATATTGTGAATCATTCACTTTTTGAATTGATACGATTGAAAAATCTTTAAATACTAACTCATGAATATGTTGCCGCTCAATTAATTCGGTAAGCCATGCGTATAACAACGCGGAAATACTTGGCGCATCCACCACAATTTTTATCCGCTCGTCTTCCCGTACTTGGGAAACATCATACAGAACTCCAAAAAGTGCACGCGCTGCATCAATAAATAATTCCTCTGTTCGTTTTGACTCAGAGGAAACATGAATACTCCCATTTTTTTCTTCAATAGTATAGGGCATACCAAAACAAGTTGAAAGTTATAAAGTTATAAAGTTATTTTTTGATTTCTTTTTTGATATCGTTCCACTGCTTCTTAAAAAGGTCCTGTGCCTCCTCAATAAACCCTTTTGCAACTTTTGATGTTTTAGTATATTCCTTAAGTGCAGCAGATACAAGCGACTCGTATTTTTCCTGTGAAAGCGAGCTTAAGTCACCAAATTCCTTTTCCATTTTTTTAGAAATTGTCTTGATAAGCTTTTTGATGTCATTGCGGGTTTTTGTACCGCTTTTTGGGGCAAAAAGCAAGGCGGCTGCAGAAGCAATCAAGGCCCCTACCACAAAACCTTTTAATCCATTTTTAGACATACAATATGTAATTAAGAATTAGGAACTTTTTAATAGTATATCATTTTAATTAGCTTTTAGGTATCCCCAATCAGTTCGCAAGACACGTGCACCCTTCTTTTTCGCTAAATATTGATATGCGCTTATGGCAGCCTTTGCACCTTCTCCAGCTGAAATAACAATTTGTTGAAAAGGGACAGTTGTCGCATCCCCCGCCGCAAAAATACCCTCGCACGATGTTTCATTACGTTGATTAATATCGATGCGTCCTTCGCCATCAAGCATCACAAGATTATTTAAAAATAACGTTTTTGTCTCAAACCCCGTAGCAATACATATTCCATCAACTGCAAGTGTGGCTTCATTGCCATTTTGATTATTCTTTACTGTGAGTGTTTTTACCACATTATCGCCCTCGATTCGAACACTTTCAGTACAGAATATTTTTTCAATGTGTTTTGCTTGCGAAAGACGTTTCATTAAAATCTCTTCAGCGCTCACCGTATCGCGCCTATGTATTAGATAAGTATGCGTGGCATATCTTTCAAGACTTAATGCGGCCTGAACCGCAGAGCTTCCTCCACCAATAATTGCAATTGTTTTACCAACGTACTTTTCAGGCTCTGGGATATTTCCATACCACACTCCTTTTGTTTCAAAAACATCTTCGCCTGGAATTTTTAATTTTCGTGGTGATTTTCCTAACGCTAGTATAAGAGAATCACACGTATACTGCCGTTCCCCTTTGGTATTTATTATGAATGAAGTATTATTTTTTTCTATTAATTCAACGCTATCGAAGTGTACTTGTACCCCAAACTGCTTAGCTTCAGCATAAAAGTTCTCCATGAGTTGAGGTCCTTCAATACGGTCCAGCCCGGGATAATTTTCAATTTCAAGCGTAGAGGATGTTTGGCCTCCTAAGTCTTTTGAAATAATAAGGGTTTTAAGTCCGCGCCTAGCCGTAAAAATACTCGCACTTAAACCAGCGGCACCTGCGCCAACAATAATAACATCGTAATTCATACTGAGGTACAAAAAAGGGGGTTAGACCCCTTTTTTGAAATTTTTAATAATTTTTTTCTTCATCATCGTCATCGTCATTAAGTCCACGATATAGCTTACCACTTTCTTCGTTATCGTCCTCTTCTGCACTATCTTTCTCTTTTTCATCTTCATCATCTTCGTCGTCATCATCTTCTTCATCGTCGTCATCATCATCGTCATCTTTATCTTGATAAGGAGTACTTAGTCCTTCCTCCTCTTCTTTATCGTATTCATCTTCGTATTCATCACGAGAAACAAGATCGACTTGACATGTTTCACAAAGTCCCGGTTCGGGATACTCAGCTTGACACTGAGGGCAAATGTAGTCATTCATAGATCCTACAATACTTAATTATTAATTTTTAACATTTAAAAACTCTTTTGAATTTCGTGCCATTTCAATAAGAAGCCTCGTCCCGCTTCCAGACGCACCACCGGCAAGTCCAGATGACGAATAATTTGTCATGGTTGAAGCAATATCAAAATGAATCCACAACGGAAATTTCTTTGCAAATTGATGTAAAAAACATGCCGCATTAATGGCACCGCCACGCGGGTGATTTTTTGCAGCATTCAGTACATCTCCTACCGTACCCTTTACATCTTGCTCATATTCATCCCAAAGCGGCAACGGCCAACAATAATCACCACATACTTGTCCTGCTTGTTGTACTTTTCGTGCCAGATCATCAGAAGGGCTCATTACTGCAAATGCGTAATCTCCTAACGCAACCATGCACGCACCAGTCAGTGTGGCAATATCAATAACCAATGAGGGGTCATATTTTTCAGCATAGGTAAACGCATCTGCCATAACCACTCTCCCTTCGGCATCAGTATTACCAATCTCAATAGTTTTTCCTGACATTGAGTGTAACACATCTCCCGGACGGTAACTGCTTCCCGATGGCATATTTTCTGCTGCCGGAATAATACCGACAACATTTACCTTTGCACCAAGCTCTGCGAGTGCACACACAGCATGCAGCACGCTTGCGCCGCCACTCATATCCATATGCATTTCTCCCAACCCCGCTGAAGGTTTTAAATTAATTCCTCCCGTATCAAAGGTAATGCCTTTTCCTACAAACACGATTGGTTTTTGAGACTTCAAACCTTTCTGATATTCCATGACAATTAACTTTGCCTCTTGTGCGCTCCCGCGAGAAACACCTAAAATGGCACCCATGCCAAGCTTTTCCATTTCCTTTTCTCCCAATATTTTTACTGAAATTCCTAATTCCTTGCCTCTTCTTTGTGCTTCTTGTGAAAGCCAGGTCGGCGTCATATCCCCGCCAGGGCAATTTGCGAGATCTCGCGTACTATTTACATGCTTGCCAATAACGCTTCCTTGATCGATTGCCTTTTGAAAACTTGATTGTTTGCTTTTATCTTTTATAAGATAGGTAATTTGTTCCAAATCTTTCCATCCATCTTTTGGTGCCTCTTTAAATGTCCGATAGTGATACATTGCTAATTCACCATTAACTGCAACTGTTTCACATAGGCGCTCACTTGAAACACCCGATATTTTAAGATCATCAAGACAGAGCATGCAATTTGGTAATTTCAAATTTTTCGCATGCGCACATGCCTTGCGAATAAGCATTTCGAGTTTTCGTAATGAGGGGAGATCTTTTTCACCCGTACATACTGCAATTATATACTTTAGTGAATCGGGCAAAATAAAAGAAAAACATTCTCCAAATGACCCTTTTTTATCTTTTAATACTTTTGCAAGAAATGAAGCGTCTGAAGGAGAACATAATTTTAGAAACAAATGATTTTTCCACTCAAACGCGCCACTGGAAAAAAACAGGATGTTTCCATCATGTAATGACGTAGCTTGTGGTGTAGTACAAGTATGTTTCATATATAAAGTTGTGCGTTCGGGAATTGAGTATATCACATTAAAAAAAGAAAGCTTGTGGATGATATTATTTGGAAGGCGCATGTGTAGTATAGTAACAAGCGCCTTCAAAAAAAGAATTAAAAAAGCATTCTAAAGCTACACATAGTACCAATATCAGGTGCACTCATTTCAGAAGGACGTTCATGAATAAATAATTCACCTCTTCGATTTAAAATGACATGAAGCCTCCGAGATTTGCCCGCGCTATTTGCGCAACGAACCATAATATAGTCGGTAAGCCCAATGGAAGAAATTTCAGGAATGAGTGACCGAATAAGTTTCTTAAGGGGCAGCCTGAAACGTATGCAGCAATCGATAAGATACTCAAGAAATTCCTCAACTGAAATAACCCTTCCTTCCTGCTGTATACACAAATCATGCTGCTGAGAAAATTTCAACGAAGCAAACGCCCTAAATTCTCGTTTAAAACCCTCGGGAGTCATTGGATAATATGTATGGCCTTGCCTTGTTGGATACTGCCGCATGCCGGGGGTAAAATTCCACATTTCATTGAGCGTTATAAGCGCCATCCCGTCATCAAAGGTATTCAAAATATGAAGAAGTTCATCAATTCCAAATCCAGTGAATGAGTAACTCGTAGGTATACCTTCTTGTGGTATATACGTGCCAAACCCTCTAAAGCGGTCAATAAAATTACAGTACCGTAAAATCAAGAACTTCAATTCGAGTATAAACGGGAGACGTTTGAGTTCAAATTCCCCATTCGTTACACCAAAAATCTGAGCTTTTTTACGTACAAAATCACTAAATAATACGAGTGGCACTTTTAGTTCATTTGTCCTTACCATGGTGTGCTCCTTTTTTGCTTTTTATAAAAAGAACAATTTTATTCATCTACTAAAAACATCACTAAAATAGCACACGGCAAAAAAAAGCGCAACCTAAACTCGGATAATTCGTGCACTGGTATCTGATTTCTTTATTAACACTTCGTTATGATCTGCTAATTGGATTCTTTCAATCTGATTATCTGCATATAAAAACGCCGGGCCGCGAATAATACTAATGCGAATACTGCTGTCTTCTTGCAAAATCATATGGTCAGAAGTTTCGGTACTATTATTAAATGCCAACCCCATACCCACTTCAAAAAAACTATGGGTAATTGAACGATAATATCCGGTGGAGCCCAAAGGATTTGCAATAACAATTCCATCTCCAATCACATGATCGCCAACCTGTTTTTCATTTACCCATACATGATACCGAATGGCATGCCGAGGGTCGGCATTATGTACGACAATATCATTGAGCGCCGTAATAGTTTGATCATGAAATTTGCCTTCTATTTTCCAAACTTCATCAATCGTATACGAACCGTTTGCAATTTTTTCCAAAACTAATTCATTAGGAAGTGGCGAGCAAAGTTTACAGATCTTACTATTACGCAAAAGAAGTTTTGGAATTTGAGGATATGCATGTTCAGATTTTAACAGTGCTCCATCGCCACCATAGGAAATCACCACATCTGGATTCGATTCTACTACTTCAAATCCATGCGTATCAAGCAATACTTGTAATTCACTATTCTGTTCACCAAAAATCAATACCTTCATAGAAACTTTTAGTAATTTTAAGTATTTCTATCGTATGGCAGTACTACCAACCCACGCGGCCAATGAATCAAAATATATCTTATCAAAAATATTCCTGCAAGTGCAGCAAGTATTCCTGACATTATAATAAGATCGGGAGAAAACAATGATTCTTGGACGCTCGCTGTCTCCCCCTCAATCGGCAGTGCGGCAAGGCGATCTTGTATATAACTAAATGAGTTATATACCATATGGCAAAGAATGGAAAGAGTAAGAGAGCCCGTGCGCACATAGACGATCCCGAGTATAAGTGCAAAGAATGTTATTGAAATGGCATTTTGAAAATGAAGAAGACCAAAGAGAAGCGAAGTGCCAATGAATGCTTTTTGAAATCCCCATTTTTCTGTCCATCGATGCAAGAGAATGCCACGAAAGAGCAGTTCTTCCGCGATTGGAGCCGCTAACACCGTACCAATAAATCCAACAAGGGGGTTTATGTGTTGAAATGAATCTAATTCTTCGGGTAAAAATACATTTGATTGAAATGGGAAAAAAAATCCGATGAGGCTTGCAAAAAAAATAAGACTAAATAACGAAAAGAAATAGACAGGGATGGTAAGGAAAATGGGTAAAACAGTTTTTTTAAATGACGGCAGCGTTCCTATTATACGGGAAAACGAGATGCCATTTCGCTCAAGCGTTTCCGTACAAAAAAGAAAGATGGAGATATAAAAAATAATTAAAACGACTTCAAACATCGTTTCATTTGTCTTCAGGCTTGGTATAAAAAAAGTTGCAACGTCAGGAATGCTTAAAAAAAGTGCGGACCCAAATAAAAACCACGCTAATAAAAAACGGATCCGTATGCGTGAAAATGGCTTGGTTTCAAAAAGATAAAATACATTCATATCACCTATGAGCCTTTGCGCTAAAAAAATATTACCAAATCACCTATTTTATATGAGCCTCATAACGAATATGATTTTACCTTATGTGTATGTGTATCATATTCAATCAATTCGTGATTTTTTAGCAGGTTCCATTTCACATGGGGCATGCGTAATTGTTCTGAAGATACCACAAAAGAATTTTGTTTTTGAAAATTCCCCCAATAGAGCGTGAAATAGGATGTTAATTTTAACAACTTCACCAGCCTATCTGTTTCACTTACTTCCCGAAGCGCCCACATATATTTTCCATCAGATAAAACCACATTTAATGCAGTGTATTCATGATGTTTACGAAGATATTTAATTACCCCTTTTAACGCTGTTCGTATTGTAAGTGGTGTTACCGCCCCTTTTTCTTCAAGAAGCTGAATAAAATAATAGAAAAAATGCTCGGTATCGGTAGACCCCTGGATTTTTTCTTTTAGCTCACTTTTTAACGGAAGTTCTTGAGACTGAAAAAAAGAGCCGTTATGGCACAAGCTTAAATTTTTATAAATAAACGGATGATTATTAGTAACCGCCACTTTTCCAATGGTAGCTTTTCTAGCATGACCGATAAAAATACTTGGCGTTGTTTCAATTAATGCCCGTGCCTGAGCAGTAAATTTTTCATCATTATAAACAGGCTCGCTCGAACGATGTTTAAATACCAATTCTCCATTTCGATAGCCGACCATTCCCCATCCTTCCGAATGCCCTTTTCGAAAACCAATAGGAACATTTCCATTTTTCGCAAGAAAGGGAAGGTGATGAATAACTTCTTTCATATCCTGCTCAGTGGTATTACTGTAAGCTAAAATACGACACATACCTTTGAAGAAAATTACAAATTCCAACACACAAATTTCAAACGAATATTGTTTAGAATTTGATTATTGGAACTTATTTGTTATTTAATATTTGAATTTTGAGATTTATTATTTAATATAGTATATCTCAATCCGGTAAACAAATAAAATCTCTTTGTCAACCCTTGAGTTTAGATAGCATGAAGGAGCCTTGCGGGGCTCCAAATAGATAGAAGAACAAATACAGAAGGTCTGAGTTGGATTATTTCCTAAAAGAATCTTTGGCATATTGTTCAACCATATCAAATAATTGCTGTGCACGCCTTTTTGTAGGTGCAATAGCAACAAATCCAAAAATTTCCCCGTCAGGCGGAATAGTAATTACTACGCCATCCCCTCGCTTCTCATCCCACAAAAGATTCTTATCTTTAAATACTTTCTTTAAGCTTGAGAATGTTACCCTTCGTGATACAAGCATCTTATCCTTATGCATTGAAACAGCATAATCACCCACATTCAGTTTTCGCCGAATACACATAATGTGCCAATTGCCAGTAAACCGATAATTCGGCTCAAACGCAACCACTGAATCATCATGTAAAATTCCCCAATCAATACCATAAAAGCCTCGTCCGCCATTTTGTTGTACATGCCGTGCCGAGCTTTCAGTATAGAGCCAAAGGATTTCAAGCTTTATGGGATCAATACCTGAAGGAATGCATGCGCCTAAAAAATGGTCTTGATCATCAAGAATCTGATTTGTATCAATAACACGAATAATTTCAGACTCACCAATATATACTAATGTGGAAGGAGAACATTTTTTAGGAAGGTAATGTTCAACTAACACTTCTTGCTCGTTCCAGGAAGCACGACTGCTTTTAGGAATAGTATCTCTAATATATTGCTGGACTGTCATTTGCGATCGTATCAAATCTTCATGCCGAATAATACATAATCCAAACCCACCGCCAGATCTCCCAATACGCAATATAATATCTCCGTACTGTTCCATTCTTTCAGCCGCCTTGCTCAGAATATCACCCCAGCCATGTGCAATAACACCTGGCGGTATAGGGATATGCATCCCTAAGCAATCTCGCATAAAATTCACCTTATCATTAAAGTGAAGTACATGCCCTGCTTGCACTTTTTCAAGTGAAACACCATGGACGGACAGACCAACTCGCTTACCAAGCCTATGTGCCCATTGATGCGAAATAAATGGCGTTATCTCCCATTTGTTCTGACTGCCAATTTCACGAAATTGCATAAGTAATCTTTCATTACCCAAAATATCGTGCAACAGTGAAAATGGGACGTCGGGATTATTGATGTTTCTATTTGGCGCAACAAAGATATGAGGAAGATTCTTAAATCCATAAAGATCTTTTACATACTGTAAGTACTCGACAGGAATCTTTTTTGAAACGACCAAACCATCTCCTTCACTACAATAATGTATAAAACGGGTCTGCACTTGCCGTGCTTTAATGCCAGTTGCACCATTTACCGTATCACTTAATTCAAGGCCATTATCAACATTTGGAATATAGAGCCTACGAGAGGGATCTCTTTGAGGACCTCTGTCAAAGAACATTTACATTCTCCTTTTTTTCTACAATAACATAAAGAAAACGCACCATTGATCCTAGCGCGCTCTTTCATAACTGTCAACACCCCTTGGTATTTTGAATAACTAAACTCCTCAAAGGCATTTATGTTGCAGGCCCTGTGGACCGCGACGGCGGGAACTGGGAGGAAATTTTTAGCAAAAAATTATCCGTCCTGTAACATGAATGCCTGAAGATTGGGGTTTAGTTATTCGAAATACACAAGAAGGGAGTGGTCCAAGGAAATAAGCGCCTGAAAGGATATGAAACGTGAATTACTCCAGCTTCATAAGTTAGAACACCCCTTCGGATGTAAGAACTACTCTCTCGTTGGATCACTCCAATCAATTAAACGTACCACACCCGAAAGGGTGTCATAATTAAAGTCCAAGGCCGTAGGTAAGGGGCGCAAGAATACAAAAAATCACAATAACAAGAACTAAAAATGGTTTTAATGGGATACCTTTTATCATTGAATGATTCTTATCCAAAAGATACACAAATATGAGTATTGAAAAAACAAGGGCAACTAAGTAATGATATAAAAACATTAACCGATGAATTAAGATAAAGGGAAGTATATTGGCACAATACCCACCGAATAAAAAAAGAAGGTTTCGGTGTTTTTCGATATCAAAAAAATACTCATCTCGTATTCTCTGCTTCATAAAAAATACATATAATCTTTTGGCAATTTCATATAACACAATCAAGGCGGCAATAACACCGAAATACCAGGTGACTGGGTTTCCGAAAAAATAGATCTTTCCATCTTTTTCGTCACTACTTACCCAATAAAAAATTGGTTTTTTCATAATGGGCCACTCATACCATTTGCTTGAGGTGGGGTGCGTGCTATCCATGCCAGCTTGTGAAGTATAGAGTGTTTTATTGAGCTCAATAATCTTTTGAACAAGCGGCATCGGAACGATTGTTTTATCTGCCGCATAAGCAGAACCGGAAAGAGTTTTTTGAAATGCCGGAGTATGAAAAGCATCGCCTGGTCCTGATTTTGTAAGGAGCGAGAAGTGAATAACGAAAATGCTCGCGTAAAAAATAACTGGCACAATAGCAAGGAATACGAATCCTTTTAAAAAGTAGGAAAAGGAATAATTTTTATGTTGCAAAAGATAATGAATGCCGATAAGCCCCAAAAATGAAAGGCCGGTCCATTTGATAAGAGCGGCAGAAATTGCCAATAGTCCAACACATGTTAAAAGAACTATTGAGCGTGATTTTAAAAAACGAAGATACGCCAAAAGGGCGGTAAACCCAAATAACAACAAAAATGCATCCAATAAAATAAATCTGGATTGCACAATAAGGGCATTATCAAATACTAATAAAAGCCCGGCAAAAAATGCATAACGCAGTCGAATTCCTAATTCAAGCGCTAAAAAAAATATGAGGAGTGGAAAAAATGCTCCGGCTAATGAGGGTAGTAATCGAAACCAAAGATATTGAGAAGAAGTATATTTTTCGCCAATTTTTTCAAATGTATAGTCTGCCTTATATCCTATAACACGTGCAACGCCCGCAAATATCAGCTTTGCAAGCGGCGGGTGGATATCAAAAAAATAAGACCCAGTAACATACCCATTCATGAATTTCCCAAAATGGGTCTCGTCAAATACTACCTCTTGCGGATGGCCAAAAAATACAAATCTCGAGACAAGCCCCAATACGACAAGTACAAGGGCCATTTTTTTTAATGACATATTCCACATAGTACACTCGTTATGCCGCTTGTTCAAGCCGTTTTTCTAATTCTGTCTCAAGTGCTTGCAAAGTATTAATTTCTTCCTGTGTTGGTGCTTCTTCGACAGAAATTCTTTGCTGGATTACAACAAATGCCGCACGCGCTTTATCAACCAATGCGACTAATTCACCGTACTGATCCGATGGCAGTTCCGTTGCAAGGGGCGAAGCACCACGCTGCGCATTTAAATCATGGAGTGTTCTACCTACTTTGCCTAATAATTCCGCGACAGGCATACCAACGTGGGCGCTTGGCCTTGTATCAAGAATTGCTAAGTCATCCGATGAAAGCGGCCGCGTTTCCCGCGACTCTTGAGGCGAAAAAAACTTTGTATCTGGTGTAGATGGCATAGATGGATGTAGATAAATATTAACTCTGCATATACGCAGAAGCAGGCCCGCGACCAACTTGTTTGATTAGCTTTAATTTCTTTAAGCGCTGAAGTTGCATTTGTGCAGTTCTTTTGGGGCATTGAAGAATATCAACCACGTCGTTGACTGTAATCCTGCCCATCTGATCAAGAAATTCCAAAATACTCATTTGTTCTTTTTCTAAATAGATTTGCGACGTGATTTTTTCATCAAATTTTCGCAGTGATAGCTGAGCGATCGTAGTTTTCACGGCATCAATTTCATGTTTGAAACCTTTAACAAAATATTCGATCCATGGAGTAAAATCGACTTTTCGTTCATCATAGTGCTTACCGATATTAATTGCCTCATAATAAGCCGGTCTATCCGTATTGTAATAATCCTCGAGCGCGAATAGTCGCCTGAAATCGTAACCACGGCTATAGAGAATAAGTGTCGCCAGCGTTCTCGCCGTTCTTCCATTTCCATCATTGAATGGATGAATTGCAGCAATCTCCTGATGAACAATACTCGCAACAATAACAGGATTAATCTCCTTAAGACCGCTGTCTCCGATCCATCGGACCAGATCCTTCATGAGTGTCGGGACTATTTTGGCATCTGGGCCAGTATACAATACCTCCTGCGGCATACCGAGTCTCCGCCTCACTACATATACAGGACCCTTTCGGTAGTGGCCTGACTGTTCTAAAGGCAATGTTTTATTAGTAACAAGCTTATGGATTTTTAGTATCACTTTTTCAGAAATATCTTCTTTTTTTATTACTACCTGTTCAATATATCGTAGCGCATAAAGGTAGTTTTTCACTTCATAAATATCTCGAGTTGGCGCATCTATCTTCTTTTTTGAAAGCAGCGCTTCAACCTGATAAATATTAAGTATATTCCCCTCGATCGCCGTAGAACTATGTGTCATTCGAATCAATGCTTGTCTTCGCAATCTGATTTCATTCTTTGGCAAAAGTTTCGCTCGTTGAATAAGTGCACGAGCTTCAGCGATAGAAGTAAGACGATTTAAGACGCTATGTGTAAGTTTATATTGTGGGTTAAACATATACATTAAAATAGCATTTTTTTCTTAATCGCGCAAATATCGCGCAAACAATCGCGCAACTACACTGTCAAAACATTGCGCTAGAATAGAGTTAAAAGTTATAAAGTTTAACGTAATGCTATTTTTTCTAATCTAAATCGCCTATCGCCAAATTCTCTTCTTATTAACCTTTTCCTTGTCACGGAATGCTTTTTCCAGATCAATGCCGAAATGATTACAGATATCCAAAAGATAGATTAAAACATCCGCCGCCTCACTGGATACGTCGAACTGCTCCGAATTACCATCAGTCTTCATCTTCCCGGCCTTGCGAGCAGCTTTCGCCATTTCTCCGCACTCCTCAAGAAAAAGCATGAAAATCTCGCTAATGGTATTTTTCTCAAATCCTCGCTCCTTTACGAGTTGTGCGACATATTCCTGAAAATCGTGGAGGGTAGCGTTTTCTTTGAGGTTAAGATTACTCATATATTCGTAACAAGGAAGAAATGGGGTCAATACTGAGTGTTGATAAAAGAAGAATGGTGACTGACCCATTTCGATAGTTATAAAGTTATTAATTTAAATAAGCTGTTGATCAATTAATGCTGGCATAATCTGATTTTGAATAGTTGGGGAACAAAGTGAAATATCATCATTTTTTCCAATCCATTTTTGTTCTTCTATTTCTGAATTGCATTGCGGTTCTCCGATAATAGTTCCCTGGTATATCTTTATCAAAAGAGTGGTATTGGGTTCATGTACCGCCATGTCTTTATAATCACAAAAATGACGAATTGAATCCCTTACTAATTCCACACCGTGTTCTTCGTGTATTTCACGAATAAGAGCATCTTGTTCCGATTCCCCCGCCTGTGGTTTTCCACCTGGCATTAAAAAAATGCTTGTCCCGTATTTCCGATTCACTAAAAATTTCTTATCGCGTATTATAAGTAATCCAACCTTCAAGATTGTATTCATAGTACATTACCTTTCTTTATCTTCTTTCGTTGTTTCTATTCTAACATCTTTTAGTTGAAATAGAAGCTTGTTATATCGAAATTGTGGGGTTTTTATTTTAAGTATTGATGAGTGCGGAGATCATACTATTCGTGATCCGGATAGTCACTTGGACGATGGATGCCGCGTTCAGGATGGTCAAGATCAATGCGCGGTAAGTCGGATTCAAAAAGTTTGATGTTATTGGTGGAGACGAGCGAAATTGATCCGTCGGGCGTAAGTGTCTGAAGATTTTCTTCAAGTTGTCGCTGACGTTTGGGGCTCATGCCGGTCTCCGGTTCGTCGAAGCCACGGAGAATACCAAACTTGCCATCTCGTATATTCTCCTGTTCCATACTTTGCCAAATTCGATCAACAAGCTGTCGCTGTGAAAGATTTGTTTCGTATGCGCCTGCAAGCTCATCCATTCCTGATCTACTGGCAGTCGAAAAACGTGCCGACAGGTCATCGCTCGCAAGCGAATCTGCTTTGACATGCGTGGCATCATGAAAGTCAATTTTCATTGGTCGCTTTACCTTGCCCGCTCTCAAGGGAGCGTCTGCCGTAAGATTTTTGACATCGATCGCCTTAGCGAGAAATGGGGCGAGTCCGGCTTGCGCTAAATCCATTTTTGCGCCACGCATCACGGGACGAAGTAATCGTTCCTCTGCCATCTCACGAGATCCGCCTCCATCGATGTCGCGCTGGATTTCCGCTGCGTACAACAGCGCGCGTACAAGCGTAGTTTTGCCTGAACCGTTTTCACCAAAAACAAGCGTGACTCCTGGGGTGAATTGTAGTTCTGGAAGCTTATCGATGGTTTCAAAAAAATGCTCGAGTGACTCTATTTTTTCGGAAGAAATATGAGCGTCATTGCGGTATGTTCTCCCAATATCCTCGATGGCTTTCACCTTCGCGCCATGTAGGGCATCTGGAGAAAACCGTACTGAAAATTTCACTCGAGCGGTTTCTTGCACTTCCAGTTTCCCTTCCCGAATGCCACTTGGCATACTATCCATGCTCATAAGTTTCATATTAAATGTTATGCTGTAATCATAGTAAAGATGTACAAAAAGGCAAGGCAATGCTGTCTCGCTTTAAAACACAAAACCGCGCCCGAAGGGCGCGATTCTATATTAAATACAATTCTTCTGCCCCTCTTGGATAAGATACGAACTTTTTTCAAAGAAAATCCTGACATGGACATCTAGCTCAACTCCCCAGCGGCGACTCCGCATTGCGGAGTACAAAACCCCTAAAATTTTCCCTTCTATTTTTTCTTAATCTTTTGCCACCGCCACAAGGCGGGGCCCCGCTGTAGCGGTGGCGCGCGCCCCATTCAAATCCGCCACAGGCGGAAATCCAATAGGTAGGGAAAATTTTAGGAATTTTGTTGTTCTGCTCTTTTCGCCCCCACCATCTCTTCCCCACTAATGAATGGGCGAAAAGAGCAGAACTGCCGCTTCTATTTGGGTGGCTTCGAGACGAAGACAAAAGGTGAAATGAAAATTCCTTCTTCCCCCCACCCCTTCTTCCTTTTCATTTCACCTTTTGCCTGGTGCCAGATTCAATGGCTAAGGCAGTTTAGCCGTTGAAAACTTCCATAAGATTTTTCAGCTGATCAGGATTATTTTTCAAATCAACCCGAATGTACTTATCGAAACAATTATTCTTCCGTAATATTTCTTTTTCCGCCTCCATGGCATAGTCATCAAGCCACCGGAAATCCTGGGTAAAATTAATGGCGTCGGTTTTGAGAGCGTTCCAGTCAGTGGGAAGAATCTTGCGCAACATGCTTTCCGTTTCGGCAGGGAACATTTTTAATAGATATTCGGGCGCCCTATTTTCTCCACCTCGGCAATGCGTAGTTAGCCAAAAACAACTATGCTTGGTCGTGATTTCCTCCAAGAATTCAATTGCATGGGCAACGGATTTGCCATGCACAATAAGCACTCCGTCAATGTCAAGATAAATATTCATGATCATGAGTTATATTAACCATACTCACTTTTCTTCACTACTTATTGAGAGCTTCCCTTTCGTGTCGCCACCAATTAGCCACTATACCCATAGTAGCTATTCAAAATTTAATCCAAAAACATCAGCTATTTTCTCCTTTTTTATTACGCAATCGTCTGATGATAGTTTATTTGAAAAATAATAATATTGTGCCCCACAAAATATAAGATAACAACCAATCTTTTTCTTTAAATACTTATCACCTTTATATTTATTTACCACACCCGCATGAATGAGTGTGTCGCCAACTCTCTCATATCTGTCAACTCCTTTTATGGATTGATAAACTATTTCGGCAATTGTCTGTTCTGACCCTCGTATAAGTAACGCTGTTTTATATTGTGGATATTCTCTAAATTTCTTCGTCACCGATCTTAATATATCGCCATACTCTTCAACCGCTTTAAGCAAATTACTCCCACCTTTGGGCTCATCCTTTACCTCAATCGCAATTTTAAGAGCATGATTTACAATATCTGCTTTATTTTTTCTCGCTTGATCTTTATCGCCATCAACCCAATTATCATTCTGGTGTGACAGTAATTCAAGAATATCTTCCTTGAATTGAATTTCAGACATATTTTATTATATTACTTTACTGCACCTCTTTCACCACTCCAATCCTTGCACAAAATCTCCGCCTGCTCTAAAACCGTCCTTGTAGCCTGCTCTTGTTTGTCCGGCGGATACTTGTATTTGTTCAGTAATTTTTTTACGAACACGCGCAGTTTTGCGCGGATACTTTCTTTAAGCGTCCAATCGATACTGGTATTTTTGCGAAGCATGCTAACAAGCTCTTGCGCGATCTTTTTCAGCGTCTCATCTCCAAGCTCGAGGATAGCGCTTTCGTTGTCGCAAAGCGCATCGTAGAAAGCAACTTCATCCTCGCTCAAATTCATGTCCCCACCGCGCTCTTTCTCTGCTCTGATTTTCTTCGCAAGTTCCACCAGCTCGGCGATAACCTGCGCCGCTTCGATTGTTTGATTCTGATATTTTTTGATCGTCTCTTCGAGCATTTTGGCAAATGAACGTGACTTGACCAAAAACTTCTTCTCCATTGTTCGAATCTCGTCATGTAATAATCTCTTCAGAACTTCCAGGGCTACATTTTTGCGCTCCAATCCTTGTACCTCCGCCAAAAATTCATCAGAAAGCACGGCGATATTGGGACTCTTGAGCCCAGCGGCATCAAAGATATTTATGACCTTGTCAGATACGACAGCATCAGAAACGATCTGCCGAATAGCTTGATCGTAATCATCCATCGTTGGTCCGCCGAGACCTCCTGTTTGCTCAAATTTTGCAATAAACGCCCGAACGGTTTGAAAAAAGGCGACATCCTCACGAATCGAGATTGCTTCTTCGCTTGGAACAGACAAGGCGAATGCCTGTGACAATTCAGCCACCACCTGCATATACCGTTTCTTACCGTCTTCCAAACCAAGAATATGATCCATGGCAAAACCTGCGACTTCAGCTTTATCTTTTGCCTTGCCAGAAAAATACAACGCATAATCAAATCCATGATACAGGGCTTTGATCGTCTCGTATTTCTCGAGCATGACACTGACCGCATCTTCCTGTTTTACCGTCGGCTCTTCTTTGCCTTCTTGCGTGTAGAATGCGGTCGCTTCCTTCAAGGAAGACGCGATCCCAAGATAATCAACAATCAAACCACCCGGTTTATCCTTATATACTCTATTCACTCGAGCGATCGTTTGCATCAACCCATGCCCGCGCATCGGCTTATCAATATACATCGTGTGCAGTGACGGAGCGTCAAAGCCGGTAAGCCACATGTCGCGGACGATAACAAGCTTCAATTCGTCTTTAGGGTCCTTCATTCTATCAGCCAATACATCTCGTTCCCCTTTCGTGTGTATATGTTTTTGGTAATGCGCCGGATCACTGGCCGCGCCAGTCATCACCACCTTGATAAACCCTTTCTTAATATCATCGCTCTGCCACCCCGGTCGCAACTTACAAATTTCATCATAGAGCTCAACAGCAATCCTGCGACTCATGGCAACAAACATTCCTTTGCCGTCCATAGCGTCGCGACGAGCTTCAAAATGTTCAACCACATCTTTAGCGATAAGAGCAATGCGTTTTTCCGATCCAATCATCGCTTCCAGCCGCGCCCATTTACTCTTTAGCTTTTCTTTCTTCTCCACTTCTTCCCCCTCGGTCAGCTCTTCAAATTCAGCATCAATCGCGGGAGTCATTTCTTTCAAGAGCTGGATTTTTGCGAGCCTCGGTTCATAATAGATATCAACTGTTACTTTATCCTCCACCGCTCGCCGAATATCGTACACGTCAATATATTCACCAAACACCGCTCGCGTATTCTTATCTGCAAGCTCTATAGGCGTGCCGGTAAATCCAATGAATGATGCGTTCGGCAAAGCATCGTGCATATGCCGAGCAAAGCCATCAATGAAGTCGTACTGGCTCCTGTGCGCCTCATCGGCAATGACGACAATATTTCTGCGATCACATAGTTGCGGATGCTTGTCGCCTTTCTCTTCCGGCATAAATTTTTGAATTGTTGTAAACACCACGCCGCCGGAAGCGACCGATAGTAGTTTTTTGAGATCCGCTCTGTCTTCGGCTTTTTTTGGAATTTGGCGAACAAGCTGACTGCATTTCGAAAAGACTCCAAACAGCTGACCATCCAAATCATTTCTATCGGTAAGTAGTACCAGTGTTGGATTATCCAATTGCTGAATGATTTTGCCCGCATAGAAAACCATGGTAAGCGACTTGCCCGACCCTTGAGTATGCCAAATAACGCCCGCTCTTTTATCGCCACGTGGAGACGCGGCTTCCACTGTGCTTTTTACCGCCTTATTCACGGCGAAATATTGATGATACGCGGCAATTTTTTTGATAACTTTTGTGACGTTGTTCTTCGAGTCTTTTTCATTTTCAAAAACGATAAAATTTCTGACAATATCCAAAATCCGATCTTTAGCGAAGATGCCCTTAATCAAAATATCCAAATCGTTACTCTTGGTACGTTCCTCACCATCAACACTCTTCCAACCAACGAATCTCTCCGTATCAGATGAAATTGTTCCGACAAGCGCATTTTTAATATGATCAGAGATGATGCATATCTCGTTATATGCGAAAAGTGAAGGAATCTCCGATTTGTATGTTTGGATTTGATGAAAAGCCGACTGGTCATCGGGATTATTACTCGTCGCCTTCGCCTTCTCATCCGCCGGGTTCTTCAGCTCCAAGACGGCGAGTGGCAGACCATTCACAAAGATGACGACATCCGGCCGACGATTGTGATTATCCTCAATGACCGTGTACTGATTCACGGCAAGCCAATCGTTCTGCGCAAGATCGTCAGGGTCGCATAATTTCACCCTGTCATCAGCAATACTCCCGTCTTCGCGACGGTATTGGATATCAACACCATCAGTCAGTATGGTATGGAATACGGCGTTTGCGGTAATGAGATCGGGACTTGAGTACGCGACACCGACAATCTTCTTGAGCGCGTCTTCCTGCGCCTCGCGCGGAATGGACGGATTGATCCTCGCAATAGCATCACGCAAACGGCCGATCAAGATAACGTCTTTGTATGACTCGCGCTCCGACGATTCCCCATCCGACGCGATATCCGGTCCAAACGCAATAGAATAGCCCATCTCCTCGAGCCATTCGAGCACCGCATTTTCCAAATCCGATTCTGTGTATTTGTACGGGGTCATAATCAAGTTGTATAGAAATTTTCACTCATCAACCTATCGCAAGCGAAGGCGTAACCAATCCCAACATTAGAAGAACGCTTAAGATTTACTGCTATCATTTTCATCTGATTCTGCGTCTCCTTAAATGCTTCTTTGTAGTTAATTCCATCAAATGTAATGATAGATTGACTTGCTTTATCAAAAATTTCAATATTCTGATCAAAGCTTTTTATCAACTCGTCAAATTGTTTAGCCAAGCCAGTTGCCTTCCTTGTCACAATTCCGACTACTTTTTTTGTTTTTAAATCAATGAGTGGTCCGCCAGAATTACCATTATTTACGCTAGCATCAAGTTGAAGGATATTCACGTCAACCTCTAAATGCTTTGCTGAAACATGACCAATATGCGATGCTAGATTCTCATGCTCAAAAGGATAGCCCATAATTAAAATTTGTTCACCAATCTTAACATCAACGTGGCTTCTAAGCTCAAACTGAAATTTACCATCAAAAAAGTTAGCGTCTCCAATGTCCAGAACAATATAGTCAGAATTATCAATAGACGAACCACATACTACATACGTTGCCAGATCAGAGTATTGAAACGAAAATTCGGTTCCAGAACCACGTAGCTTCACCACCGTTTCTAGAGGAAAATCACCTTCTGGGGGATGAAACACATGATTATTAGAAATAATCTTCCCTTTTGATACAAAAGCGGAGCCAGATCCAACTTTTCTACTATCAATATAAAAGCCGACCAATACGACACCTGTATTTACCTCCCCGATGATATCTGGGATTTGCAAAATCATAGCGTTAACAAAGAAAACTGAAAATCATTCACGTCTCGCGCGGACTTACATTGAGGAAGTATTTTATACAGTAGATCATTCCATGCATCGCCAAGTTCATTTGCTTCGGTTAAAGATTGCATCAATCTCTCCCCTGTGAGTAACGAGCGTGCATCTGTATCGCCCCGCCCCTTCTCCAAATCAAACCACGAAGCCACCTTATGTCCATGCACGAATTGGTTTCTTGGATATGCAATTCTCTTAAGCCGTAAAGCAATTAAATCTACGGGGTTCTGTATTTCAATTAGGATGGGCGCAAAGAAAAGCGTGGGAAAGCTTTTTACTTTCTCTGATATATGTCGCTTCTCTGCTTGACCTTCACTCCACCTCTCGCAAACATAATCTCGTGGCGGCTTAAACTCTAACCTAATAATTCGCCTCATGTTCTGGTGTAAAAAGCACTCAATATACATCTGCAAGAAGATAAAACAGAAAATTAAATCATTTTCAGATTTGGTGGTCTGATATGATTGGTGATATTTCTCAAATTCTTGTCGGTAAATAATCGCATCAATTTCAGTCTCCAATCTAAAAGACTCTGAAATATTCACCACGTCATGCACATTAATGGACAGATCGTTATTCATACATTTACTCTTATCCTTCCGCTCATCAGCCGAGGCAAGAGAGAATCTTTCGTCGCAGAGAGTGATTTTATTTGATTCAGGTTATCGACGATCATTTCAAAAATTGGATTCGCCGCCTCAGCAAAACGAGTTAAATCCTCGGCTGATGGTATGACAATTTCCAACGACCTTGTTTCGATTGGGCTCAAATTTTGCTGCGCAGTTCCTCGTGATATTCCGATAAGTATATTTTGAAAGTCTTTTTGTCGAAATAATAGATATGCAAATGCTTTGTTTTGTGGGTTAAGTGGCACCAGTATTGCTACTCGTTGATTCAAAAGATAATTTTCTCCATATACTATACACACTCTGCCTACATTACCGGTAAGCGAAAGAAGTATGTTGCCATTTTTTAATTTACAATGTTCTGGCATTTTTTCTGGAATAGAGTTCAGAGAGTCCGTGCCCTCGGGTACGAAATAACCATCTTGAACATTTTTTATTGTGACTAATTTATAGTTTCCGGAGTCATCAAACACACTGCTATTAAATGGGAATCCAGATTCAACTCGAATCAAATCGGATACTTTTCCCATTCTCCACCCCTCTGGCAAATCATCGCCGATATTAACGAACCATTTTTTAAATAGTGCGCTGGCAAGTTTTTCAAGGTTCGCATTGATTTTGCGATTGAGCTCGATCTTGTCGTCAAAAGAGGAAAGGATTTCCGCGATTTGTCTTTGTTCTATCTCTGGCGGTACTGTTATCAGTAAATTTTCAATCACGTCAGGATTGATCGCTGGATAAGTTGAGGTTTGGGAAGCTGCGATACTTGATAAATATTCAGTTGCTGAATCAGTCGTTAGACTAAAATACAAGAAGCGAGGATCAACTTTCAGTGGTGTAACAACGGCAAAACCTGTCGAGCCAATCCAATTACTTTGCGAACCCTTGATAAATGCAAAGTGTTTAAGATTGGGTCGAACAGTTGAAACAATGGTATCCCCATCTCTTAATATCCTTTTTGCCCGACTTGGAGCTAAATCTAACTCTAGATTTTGAAAACTGCCGATAGTACCACTTTCTACGGCTGCAGTATCAAGGTATTTTATAGATTCAACACAATCTTTCTTAGAAAGGACTTTTTCATTTACACGAGCAACGTCTGCCACTCTCAAAACATTCCATTCTTCCGGAATGGGTCCGATCTCACTTTCTTTGAATTTTGTATCTACAATTGTCATGTTATCAAGATTCCAGTTGCCATTGTTATTTGCAAAAACATAATAATCAGATACGCCGTCCCCAACGCAACAGCAAATGGCACATTATACTCAATGGGAACGTTCTTGTGCGAAGCGAGATGATTCCGCAAAATGCGCGAGTTATCAAGCGCAAAAATTACTTCTCCTCGAACTCCAAATTTCGCAATGGTTGATGCATTACTTTGAAGCTGTCGAAGTTGGTTTGAAAGATCTCGCCCAACAAGCGAAGTTTCTAGATTCAAAATACTTCCGAGTAGCGCTATTGCATTTGTTGCCAATGAAATCGAATCTCGATCCTTAAAATTCTGCTCCAGCAATACCAAAGATGAATAAATCTGGGAAAACTCTGGTTTTTCGGAAAAAAAAGCAACAAGTGATTTTGGCACGAGTCGTTGTGCTTCCTCAAAGTTTGATATTATACTCTCTGCTGTCTTGAAAGCAATTTTTAAATAGATGGTTTCGGAATGAATATTTCCCTTGCTAAGATATGTCCAATCTTCTTTTTTTCGATATACTTTAGTGTCTAGATCACCTATGAAGGGTCCGATATTTGTTGAAAAAATAATCATGGTGTTTGCTGCAGCATGCTCAGTATACTCAAAACTTTTCATAAAGCCGGAAACAATAACATCACTAACTCCTATAGCAGAAAAAAATGCAACGCAGCCACTAACCCAGTCAACGATTTCTTCTGCAGAATATGTGTCCTTGTCCAGAAATTCCCGCAACGATATAAGTTGTTTTTTTAATTCCTTTGCTGCCATATCACTTTATTTCAAACCCAATCTCTTTCAGGTTTTTCCTTATCCGCTCCTCAAGCTCTTTTGACTGCTTAAATTGTCCAGAAAGCTCTTTGGTGATTCGACCTATTTTCTCCTCAAATACTTCATCATCCTCTTCCACAAAATCCGTGCCAACATACCGACCAGGCGTAAGGACAAAACCAGACTTTTCTACTTCAGCAATCTTGGCCGCTTTGCAGAAACCTTTTACATCCTCATACTTTACGGACTGGTTTCCCGCCTGCGCGGGAATGACAGAGCCGACGGAACGCCATGCGTGATATACTTTGGATATTTTTTCAATATCCGCATCCGTAAGCTCGCGGTTTTTTCTGGAAATCATTGCCCCCATCTTGCGCGCGTCAATGAAAAGAATCTCGTCATGGCGGTTGCGCAATTTATGATCGTAACGATCCCTGGATACAAACCAAAGACATGCCGGAATTTGTGTGGTATAAAAAAGTTGACTCGGGAGAGCGACGATACAGTCCACCAGCCCGGCTTCAATGAGCTTCTTCCTGATCTCGCCCTCACCCGAGGTATTGGATGAAAGCGATCCGTTAGCCAAGACGAATCCCGCAATACCAGTCGGCGCAAGATGATGAATCATGTGCTCGATCCAGCCATAGTTAGCATTACCTGCCGGTGGCACGCCATACTTCCAACGCACATCGTCTTTGAGTCGTTCGCCGCCCCAATCGCTGATGTTGAAAGGAGGATTAGCGAGAATAAAATCAGCTTTTAAATCCTTATGCAGGTCATTATGAAAAGTATCTGCATTGTGCGATCCCAAGTTGCCGTCAATACCGCGAATAGCAAGATTCATTTTGCATAGTCGCCATGTGGTTGGGTTTGACTCTTGACCATAGATGGCCAAGTCGTGGGTGTTACCTCCATGAGCTTCCACAAACTTTTCACTTTGCACGAACATACCGCCACTGCCACAACACGGATCGTAAATACGGCCTTTGTATGGCTCAAGCATTTCTACAAGTAACTTCACTGCTGATTGCGGCGTAAAAAATTCACCGCCGCCTTTACCTTCGGCTGAAGCAAACCTGCCAAGAAAGTATTCATACACACGCCCAAGTATATCTTTACTTCGGCTTTCCTTATCGCCAAGACCGATCGTACTCACAAGATCGATAAGCTCACCGAGTCGGACTTTATCAAGATCTGGACGAGCGTAGTTTTTTGCTAACACACCCTTGAGACTTTGATTATCTTTTTCAATCGAGATCATGGCATCGTCAAGCAGTTTTCCGATTTCCGGTTTCTTAGCATTTATTTTCAGATATTCCCAACGAGCGCCTTGTGGTACCCAAAAAACTCCCTCTGCGAGATAGGCATCTTTGTCTTCTTCTTGTCCGTCGTAATGGTCGGGGTCTGACTTGATATTTTTATAGACCTCTTCAAATGAGTCGGAAATGTACTTGAGAAAAATCAAACCAAGAACCACATGCTTATATTCCGCCGGGTCCATGTTATTTCGCATCTTGTCGGCCGCAGACCAAAGTGTCTCTTCAAAGCCAACGTTCGCGCCGTTTGATTTCTTTTTTGATTGTCGTACCATAGCTCTATTTCAATAATTCATCAACGGGAATTTTCAGTGCGTCTGCTAATTTTTTTAGTGTTGAAAGAGTTGGATTGCGCTTGCCGCTCTCGACACTACTGACATATCCACGATCAAGATTAAGAGCACGACAAATGTCTCCTTGCGTCATTCCTTTCTGCTCGCGTATCCTTTTTATATTTTGTCCAAGCTTCTTTGAAATCTCATCCATATTGGAAGTAAATATACTCCCTATTGTAGTTTTAAACAATATCTTGTGCTATAGTACAATATATCCCCGATGTATAAACCGTCGTATACATTGAACTGGCACCAGGCAAAAGGTGAAATGAAAAGGAAGAAGGGGTGGGGGGAAGAGGGAATTTTCATTTCACCTTTTGCCTCCCTCTCGAAGGCACCCAAACAGAAGCGGCGGTTCTGATCTTTTCGCCCATTCATTTGGGGGGAAGAGTTGGTGGGGGCGAAAAGAGCAGAACAATAAAATTCCTAAAATTTTCCCCACCTATTGGGTTTCCGCCTACGGCGGATTAAAAATGGGGCGCGCGCCACCGCTACAGCGGGGCCCCGCCTTGTGGCAGTGGCAAAAGATTAAGAAAAAATAGAGGGGAAAATTTTAGGGGTTTTGTACTCCGCTTCAGCGGAGTCGCCGCTGGGGAGTTGAGGACTGGGAGCTAGATCTCGGCGCCAGGATTTTCCTTGAAAAAAGTTCGTATTTTGTCCAAGAGGGGCAGGAAAAATAACTTTTCGGTGCAAAAGTCCCTCAAAGGGACTTTTGTGGTATTAAAATCCCCCCACTTGAATTCAAGGAAAAGGTGGGATTGGATTCGATCGGTGGGCAAAACATAAGCGCCCCTTTTGGGGGCGCGAATGCATCATTTGTATTCATCCTGCCGATTCAATACGGCATCAAACTATTGAAATCATTATACCAAATTTCGTGCACGGATCAACGAAGCGAAATTTGTCCTAAATCCTGCCGAGCGACCCCTTGACCGCTTGCTAATTCTTTGCAAGGCTCATTATGTCAGTGGATGAGTTCGAGGCATTTGCTAGTGACACGGCTAGTGACGACTGGAAATCACTAGCAACGAACTCAAAAACCTTTTCATTACGATCCTTTCATCTCTCAAAACACTCAAAAAAACAGTGATTACTATCATACCAATGAGACAACTGTGCGCCAGTATAGTAATTACAGATATATACAGGGGAACAGTTTCAATACTTCACCAAGCAGTGTTTTGAGAGATACCAATTAGAACAACCACCAACCAACTACCAAACCAATACAGTGTACCAAATCGGACATCGGGACATCGGATCGGGAGGGTGCGGGAAACGGGATGTGGGGGTTTTGAGGGGGGAGGAATACGGGGACGAGACAGCGACAGAGGGTTATTATTTTTAGATCCATTCTTGTCCCACCACCCGTACGCGAATGGATGAATAAGGTAGGATTTACTCCCTGTTATAATTAAGAACGCATTCCCCTTTTCGCAGTGAATCTTATAAGATTTACCGCGAAGCCGGGAATGGTCCTAGTGCTTCCTCCGGTAATCCGGTAGTTCCCCCTTATGGCCGACTCTTTCGAAATGAACGGATTCGGTCAGCAACAAATAGGAGGAAAACATGCAAAATCGGACAGCTGGGCTGTCAACAGCTCTTCCCACTACCCCCGTTCGACCTAGAAAGCGGACAATTGGCGAACTCATTGCCCGCTACTGGCAGGTTGATGCCAAGGAAGCCACAGGAATTCTTCATGAGATTGTCGACCGATTTAAGCCGCACCAAAGACGCTTAGGGGCTTGGTCTCTAGAAGAGTTTGAGCTTGCACTGACGTTCTTTTTCACCGTCGGTGATGAAGTTCGAATAATCGAGCAGGATCGCGAACTCCGAGGAAAGGCGCGCGCTCTTATCGCGCGCAGAATGCTCGTAGCCGCAAGCTTCATCATCACCGAAGAGCACGGCAAAATCGGTCGAAATCTCTTCGATCGTATTGTCGGGTTCTACGCCGACGGTCCCATCCCTTCAGCCATAACGGATGGGTATATCGAAAAGGAGGACGACCGCACAAAGATCAGGGACTTTCTCTCGATATACCCATACGGAGATCGTTTCGTGGATGCGATCTTTGCAACCGGTTCATACGAACTACTCCTCAAGTCGTGGAATTTCGCTATCATTCCCCGGCTCGCCACAGTGCAATTTCCAAATGCCGTACTCGCTTCGGATTGGAAAAGGTTCCCCGAGATCGAGCACCCCTCGAACATTTTCAGTGGTACCATGCTCCAGTTCCGCGAACTCCTCTTGGAGCTTGATGCAACGCTTCAACCAGACATCGTCGAACTCGCAAGTCTCATTGCGCATAGAATGGGAGGGAGCAGTAGTCAACGCGGTGCTGATGTACGGAGAGCCGCACTCAGCGACCTCTTCCAGAACTTTCTGCGCTTGAGACATGCACTCCTCGTCAAGGACTCTCCCTGTCGACAAGACTTCGGAACCAGTGGACCTGATCGAGAGCGTCTATGGGCTCAAGTCACAGCTCAGTAAAAGTTCATTTTTTCGGCCGCCCCGCCTTTTGGCACATGGGGCGGCCTACTTTTTTTTAAAAGCAAAGAAGTCACATGTATGCGAATAGATTAATAAGAAACTTTTTTCTCCCCATTTATCATAATACTGATTTGCCCCCGCCTGGACTCGAACCAGGAAAATCTCGATAGAAGCGAGGCGGTTTATCCAATTAGCCTACGGGGGCTTGGTGGGATAGAGCGGATTTGAACCGCCTCCGCTAGTTCCACATACTAGTGTGCTGCCGATTACACCACTATCCCCACAAAAACAAGAAAATAAAAAAGCCACCAAGAAAACCGCAGAAATTGCGTTTCAAATGGTGGCTATTTATGTCTTCTGGTGAATAGTTGCATTGTTTATATCTTTGAATATGCCCCCGGCGGCTCCATCTCGCCGATACGTTATCCGTATTACTACAGACCGCTGGTCGGAGTTTCTCCAGTCTTGAGGCAATCTATATGACGAATTATACTCTAATATTATTTCTGGTCAATGTCTTTTGACATATCTCTCATCGAGGACATCTCCTTATCATATTGTTCCATTACTTCCCTATTCGTAAGGAGAAATTCTTGGTATTCAACTTTTAGCTCTTCAATAAATTTTTCTATACTATCCCTATATGAATAAATCCTGATAATGGGTGCACCTTCCCCATAGTCACCATCCTGTCGCCGAGGCATATCAAATTTATAGGAACTCGGCTCAAAACTAACCTCATACCAATCCTTTTGGAATCCCGACTGGGTAATACCGATGCTTATATCGTCCTCATCAGGAAACCAGAAGTGATTAATTTTGCCTTCTAGAAATTCTTCAAAATATCCTATTATGCTCTCATGGCCGTAATCCTCACACTCAATATTTCCAGTACCCCATAATACATCAGGGTTAAATAACGGTTTCTCACCTAAGAAAAATTTGAAAGAATAGTAAATAGAACCGCGCACGAAGCGGTCATATTTTACTTCTACATATATGCCATTTTTACTGCCAAGGAAAGCCATATTCGTTATTTAGTATCCTTTTTTGTGGTCTGCTCGATCTCAGCCAGCTTTACAGCAAGCATCTCATATTCAATGCGATCAAATGCAATAGGAAATTGTATTTTTTTATCCCCGTATAGCGTCAACTCTTTCAGTTCAGTGTCCATTTCCGGCTCATCATCTCCGAGCCCTAAGCCAACAGAGCGGTAACTTTTCTCCCAAATTATCACATCCTTTGTATTCCTCACTTTCATAACCGAACCACAGCATCCCGCTTCACCGCATTCACCCTGAAGAAGATAATAAAAGCCGTCTTTCTTCAGACTGTTGATAAAATTTTCCGCCACAATCTGATCGCCGCTATTGATTCCGTCAACTGCGCAATTAAAAACAGTGAACCTTCTCCCGTCGCCAGCGAGGCTCTTTTGAATAGTTATTTGTGCAGAGATTTTATGTTTTTCAGGATTCATATTGTTTGATCCCTTTCGCCAAAGCAAAAGGGAGTGAATATACCAAGCCCTTAAAAGTCCGTCAAGGGCTCAGCATGAGTTTACGCTTTTATAACGATTCCTGCATTTCAATCGCATCGTCTTCATCAACTCCATATTCATCCATGATTTCCTGAACTTGCTCTGCTGTATCCCTATCAAGATCATGGTTCTCCTGCAGCTCTTTTATTTCTGGCTCAATTTCGTTACCCTCCTCATCTATCAAGCCGTCGTCAATCATATATTCATCAACGTTACATTTCAAATTCTTCCAACTCCTGGATTTCCGTATCTGAGAATGGCTGACACTCGATCTGTTTATTGTTAAAGCTTAGGATTCTCTGACCAGGCATTATAAAGCGTGCCGCACTCTCATTTCCCAGAAAAAATCTTGAAAACTCTGGCGTCGCAACTCCGAACACTACCGCTAGATTGATAAAACGCTTGAGCCAATCGACAAGATACTCAGGGTCTGTCCTGCTTGTTGAATAGATAATAAACACATTACTTGTTTTGCTGAGAATATTTGATAAAGCATTTTCAACCCTTTCCCGATCGATAGATACCATGTCGCATTCTTCAATGTGAAGAAAAACATACTTCTTATTTCTTATCTTCACGCTATTTGGAATAGTTTCCATAAGCTCTATCGCTTTTAGTGGAGGCTCGACATAGTGCATTACATACTCAGATTTCCAATAAGGAAAATCAACGCATGTCATATCGCAAAATATGAGTCCAATTTCATCTGACGTATAGAGCCTGGATAACTCGCGATAGAGATTATTGTGAAAGATGGTTTTACCTGATCCAGTAGCTCCAAGTAATCCAATCATGCGTATCGCCTCTTCTTCAAGGTCGAGATCGATACGCTCATCGATATTGTTTTTGCCAAAATATATCTTTTTCATAATGTATGCGCGATATCCCTAAGTTGGTTGGGATTACTTATCAGATCAATTTGCACAAACTTATTGGCACACTGATGCTTTTTTAGTAAATCTTTTTCTGCTTCAAAAATATAATCGTCGAACCATCGGAAATCCTGAGAAAAATCTATCGCCTCCGTCTTCAATGATCGCCAGTCAGTCGGACGAATCTTTTCTAATATGCTCTTCGCTTCAATAGGAAACATTCGCAGCAGATATTCAGGAGCCCTGTTTTCTCCCCCTCGGCAATGCGTTGTTAGCCAATAACAAGTGTGCTTGGCAGTGATTTCCTTCAGAAATTCAAGTGCGTGATCAGCAGGCTGGCCATGCACAATCAGTACTCCGTCAATGTCGAGATAGATATTCATATAAACCACCCCATGACATTACAATGATTAGAGATCACATGAGTGATAGTTGTTTTTGCTTTGGTTTCTTTTATTTATTGCGCAGACAGAACGCAACATGCTCTCGAAAATACCGAGGATCTCCGTATTTACAGTCCGGCGTTAGCTCCGATATCTCCTCCTCTGTCAGGTCAAATTCCTTTTTGATCTGGCTGGCCTTCAATGTCCCGTCCATATACGCCCTTTTTATTGTCCGAAGGACGCGCTTTTCGTTCGCGCCCGACTTATCTTTCATCTCTAACTTCGCTTTTCCGAATTTATACAGACATTCAGGATTCGGGCATTTTTTACCAATAAAACCAGTGCCAACCTTATTGGAGCAGTAAGGGCATTTCAAAATAATGGCTGCGTAATTCATACGGGAATGCCAATAGTGACATGGCTTGAATTTTACGCCTCTTCCTGACTTATTCAACGCTCAAGCTGAATCTTTTATTTACTCAGCGATCCGCATGTTTTCAACGACTACCTTTCTTGATTTCTCGCCCAATATCTCCAATATCCGCACCATACCGTACACATCCAACCGGCAGTAGTCGATCATGTCCTGATACAGTTTGGCGCGCTGCGCTTCTGGCATTTTCGGATCGGTGACGATAGCCCAGCTTGCGGATGCGGTGCCGCCCTCTTGGATGGCGAGCGTTTTATATGACAGCTCGGGCACGAGGACCGGCATGACTGCCTTCAGTGAATTGCTTCCGCCACATGCCGGATCCACATAAAGCCCCTTCTTGAAGATATCCATGAGATCGTAAGTGCGCGCGTTCACGTCATTCAGGAGTGTGGCGTATTCGGGATGCGCTTCTGCCATTTCTTGATTCCGAGTTTTTTCGAAAGATGCATACCAAGAAATAACAGTCCCTTGTGTACCCATTATACCTCTGAACGCTTCAAGGAGATGCGGAACTGGATCTTTGAATGTTTTCATGAGGAAGTCATCAATCCTTGGTGTGGCACCCGGTTCATCTATAACATACACGGAAAACTGGAATGGAATTTGCTGATACGGACGATACCCGTCAAAAGAGGGCAATGCCGATGAATG
>Ga0080064_1001876_pt1 | contig 39055 bp, 34 predicted proteins | sample Subgrocontami54m_FD_69260 | JGI IMG/M metagenome (GOLD analysis project Ga0080064, IMG submission 69260) | Subsurface groundwater microbial communities from S. Glens Falls, New York, USA - GMW46 contaminated, 5.4 m (SPADES assembly) (version 2) ...
CGACGGACCGGGGCGCGCTTGAGTTGGGCCGCCGCAGGCTCGCCTTCGAAGAGCTACTGCCGATCCAGCTCACGATGCAGCTGCGCCGGCGGCTGTTCCAGAAGTCCGCCCCTGCCGAGCCGATGCCGATGACGGCGCCGATCGAGCGCGCGTTCAAGGAGGCGCTGCCGTTCTCGCTCACGGGCGCGCAGGAGCGTGTGCTGTTCGACGTGCTGAACGATCTGCGGCGCCCGGTGCCCATGTCGCGGCTGGTGCAGGGCGACGTGGGTAGCGGCAAGACCGTGATCGCCGCCGCCGCGCTCGTTGCGGCCGTGGAGAATGGCCGGCAGGGCGTGATGATGGCGCCGACGGAGATCCTGGCGGAGCAGCACTTCCAGACGCTCAAGCAGCTGTTCAACGCCAACGGCGACGCCGGCCCCGTCGTGACGGCGCGGCCGCCGTTCCTCGACCGGCCGCTGCGCATCGCGCTGCTGACCGGCGGCCTCAAGGCGAAGGAGCGCCGCGAGCTGTACGACCAGATGGAACGCGGCGAGATCGATGTCGCCTGCGGTACGCACGCCCTGATCCAGGGCGGCGTGCGCTTCCATGACCTGGGCGTCGCCGTCGTCGATGAGCAGCACCGCTTCGGCGTGATGCAGCGCGCGGCGCTGCGGGAGAAGGGCGCGCACGCCGCACACACGCCGCACATGCTGGTGATGACCGCCACGCCGATCCCGCGGACGCTCGCGCTGACGCTCTACGGCGACCTCGACATCTCCGTCATCGACGAGATGCCTCCCGGCCGCCAGCAGATCAAGACGACGTGGGTGGCGCCGGACTTGCGCACCGATGCCGAGCGCTTCGTGCGCGAGCAGGTGGAGGCCGGCCGCCAGGCGTTCGTGATCTGCCCGCTGGTGGAGGAGTCGGAGACGCTCGACGTGAAGTCGGCAACGGTGGAGTACGAGCGGCTGAAGCGGCAGGTGTATCCGGACCTGCGGCTGGAGCTGCTGCACGGCCGCATGTCGCCGAAGCAGAAGGACGACGTGATGCGCCGCTTCCGCAACGGCGATGCGGACATCTTGGTGTCCACGGCGGTGATCGAAGTCGGCATCGACGTGCCGAACGCGACGGTGATGATGATCGAGGGCGCCGACCGCTTCGGCCTGGCGCAGTTGCACCAATTCCGCGGGCGCGTCGGCCGCGGCGCCGAGCAGAGCTACTGCCTGTTGCTGAGCGACGAGCCGAGCGAGGATGCCCGCAAGCGGCTGGAGCTGATGGAGGAGACGACCGACGGCTTCCGCCTCGCCGAGGCGGACATGCAGATCCGCGGACCGGGCCAGTTCTTCGGCACGAAGCAGTCAGGGCTGCCCGGCCTCAAGGTGGCGAGGCTCACCGACGTGAAGCTGATCGAGCTGACGCGCGGGGAAGCCGGGCGCATGCTCGATGAAGACCCCGGCCTGACGCGGCCGGAGCACCACGACCTCAACCGCCGCGTCGCCCTGCTGATGGACTCCATCGTGGATGAGGAACACTAGCGGGGTGTTGAAGAACTCCCTGGCCGCCAGATCGTCAGCCGGTGCAGCGATCTCCTTGAATCCGCATCACGCGGCCTGAAAAGGCCTCGCCACAGTAACAGTCACTTCTTCAGCGGCGGGCACCCCTACGACTTGCTCCGTGCGCCCGATAACCTGTCCTCCACAGGAGGACGCGATCCATGGCCGCCACCACCCTCAGTCATCACTACGTCACCGTCAACGGCGTCAAGCTGCACTACGTGCGGCAGGGCGCGGGCGAGCCGCTGCTGCTGATTCACGGCTGGCCCGGGTTCTGGTTCGAGTGGCACAAGAACATCGCGGCGCTCGCCGAGCACTACGACGTCATCGTGCCGGACATGCGCGGCTACGCCTACTCCGACAAGCCGGACCTGCCGCCGGAGACCGGCTACACCGACACCGCCTACGCCGAAGACATCAAGTCGTTCGCGGACTTCTACCACCTGGACAAGGTGCGGATCGTCTCGCACGACTTTGGCGCCATCTGGGTGCAGAAGTTCGCGCGGCTGTACCCGGAGCGCCTGCACAAGCTGATGCTCTTCGATCCGCCCTACCCCGGCATCGGTGCGCGATGGTTCGAGCTGCCGCACGTGATGCACACGTGGTACCAGCTCTTCCACCAGTTGCCGCTTGCTGAGGAGCTGGTGGGGTCGAGCAAGCAGGCGACGGAGGTGTACCTGCGCCACTTCCTGTCGTCGTGGTCGGCGAACAAGGACCTCTGGACCGATGATGAGATCGCCGCGTACGTCGAGGCGTACTCGCAGCCGGGCGCGCTGCGCGGCGGCTTTAACTGCTATCGCGCGGCGCTGCGCGGCGGCGCGTTCTCCGGCGGCGGCGACCTGAAGATCCAGGCGCCGACGGCGGTGCTCTGGGGGGACAGCGACCAGATCCTGCCGTACGCCTGGTCGGACAACCTGCCGCAGTTCTTCCCGAACCTGACGCTGAAGAAGATCGAGGGCGTCGGCCATTTCATGATGCGCGAGGCGCCGGACCGCATCAACGCCGAGATTATCGATTTCATGCGCGGCTAACGTGTGTTTCAGCCGTCGCGCCGCTCTCCGTTCGCCCTGAGCCTGTCGAAGGGCGCGCGAACCCATGAGCCCCTGCGCTGTTTCCGTGGCCTGCGCATCGCTACCATGTGCCGGGTCGCCTGCGGCGACCGCAGCGAGAGCAGGCAGCAGCGTGGACCTCGAACTCAAGCACAATGTCGCGCTCATCACCGGCGCCTCGCGGGGGATCGGCCGGGCGATCGCGCTCGCGCTGGCGGCTGAAGGCTGCGACCTCGCGCTCGTCGCTCGCGGTGAGGAGGCGCTGCGTGACGCCGCGCGCGAAGCCGAGGCGGCCGCCGTCCGCGCCGCCGCTATCGTCGCCGACGTTACCGTGGCCGCCGATGTGGAGCGCATGGTGTCCGAGGCGGCTCGCCAACTTGGCCGCGTCGACATCCTGGTCAACAACGCCGGCGGCTCGTTCCCGGACGACGACGCCGGCTGGGAGAACGCCTTCCACGCCAACATCCAGGCCGCCGTGCGGGCGACCCGCGCCGTCGTGCCGCACATGCGCGCGCAGGGCGGCGGCGCGATCGTCCACATCGCGTCGATCTGGGGGCGCGAGGCGGGCGGCGGCCTGCCGTACAACGCGATGAAGGCGGCGATGATCAGCCATGCGAAGAACTCGGCGCTGACGCTGGCCAGGGACAACATTCGCGTCAACTCCGTCGCGCCCGGTTCGATCGTCTTCCCGGGCGGCTCATGGGGCCGCCGCGTCGAGGCCGACCCGGAAGGCATGGCCCGCTTCATCGAGCAGAACATCGCCATGGGGCGCTTCGGCCGTCCCGAGGAAGTGGCGAACGTCGTCGCGTTCCTCTGCTCGCCGAAAGCGAGCTGGGTGACGGGCGCTTGCATCAACATCGATGGCGGCCAGACGCGGAGCAACATCTGACGGCCGCGTTGGCTGGAAACGAGGGGTACTGTGGCTGATCGGCTGCCGGCGTACGCGGCATCGTTGCTCGTCGATTGGTACGCGGCGCGTACCGGCGCCGAATATGCGCTCGTGTCCGTCACCGCCGGCCCCGTGCCGGTGTACGTCGCGGAAGGCGCCGGCGGCCGCATCGCCCTTGCGATCGCGACGTTGTGGGACCCGGAAAGCGGCGCGGCGGCCGACGAGGCGCGCGAACTCATGGAAGAGCGCCTTGATGCCGGCAACGTGCGCGGCCCCTACGTGGTCTGGGTGCCGCCACGCGCCGCCGTGCCGCGGAGCGAGCCGTACGCCTCCGACTTCGTGATGCGGACGCAACTGGCGGCCGCGCCCATGCAGCCGGCGACGCGGACGGAGATCGACCTGCCCGTGAAGATCCAGCTCATGAAGACGCGCGAGGAAGGCGGCTACGCCGCGGTCGGCGGCGGTTTGAGCCGCTTCTGGACCGCCATCACGGAGCGCGTCACCGGCACGTTTCAGGTAAACGCCGCCCACATCCACCGCGCGCCGCAGTCGGAGGCGGCGCGCGAGGCGCTGTTCGGACAGATCGGCGCGGCAGCGAAGGATATGAAAGTCGGCGACGCTGCCGAGATCGAGGCGGTCGACGCCTGGACGGTGCAAAAGCTGCGCGCCGAGCCGCTCGGCGAGACCGGCTTCGCCATCGCCCAGGCGCCGCCGAGGGTCGATCCCTCCGACGGCACGCTGATGCGTCGCCTCGTGCGCAAGCGGCTGAAGGACGCGGCCGCCGCGCTCGAAGGCATCGCCGCGGACGTGAAGGGCGTTGGTCTCGTCGCGATCTACGAGTACGCCGAGCACGAGACCGTCGGCGCGTTCGTGAAGTCGCTCGACCCGGGCCTGTACGCCCGGTTCCAGCTTGTCGCCGCCATCGTCGATGGCGAGGTGCGGCCGATCTTCCAGCCGCGCTAACCGGCGGCGTTCAGCCGGTCGACGACATCCAGCACTTCAACGAGGGATTGCACCACCGGCGCATCGATCGGCGGCGAGGTGCGCTCGCGGTCGATCAGCACGGGGTGCAGCCCGGCCGAGCGCGACCCGAGCACGTCGGCCAGGTACGAGTCGCCGACGTAGACCGTCTCCTCTGCGCGCACGTTCGCGCGGGAGAGGGCGTAGAGGAAGATCTCGCGGTGCGGCTTCGATGAGCCGACCACGGCCGAAGCCACGACGAAATCCATCAGCCGCGTGATCTCGTGCGCGTGCAGGATCGGCAGCAGATCGCTGCCCCAGTCCGAGACGACGCCCTGCACGAGGCCGCGCGCCCGTGCCGCCTCCAGCGCCGCGATGGTCTCCGGGAACGGCTGCCACTGCGCCGGCTCCGCGTACCAGTCGTACAGCGCCTCGCCGGCGGACGCGATCTCGTCCCGCGGCAGACCGGGCGCAACGTCACGCAGGGCGTGGACGTAGTACTCCGTCCAGAACGTGCGGGCCGCGCGATCGGAGGCGTACGCCCCCAGGCCGTCCTCGCCGAGGCGGCTGTAGAAGAAAGCGGCCACGTCCGGGAACGGCGTCCGTTGCTCGGCGTGGATGGCGATGCCGAGCTGGTGCGCCAGGAAATCCCAGACTTCATCGAACTCGGGCCGCGGCCGCACGAGCGTGTGTCCGGCGTCGTAGAAGATGGCGCGGATCGTCATGCCCGCAGGGTACCGGAACCTCGTCTCGCGCAATCCGGTGACGTCGTCGCGTTGGAGTTCGCGCGTGGCGCCCCGTACGCTCCGCATGGACGCGACCGCGTCCCAGGTCGCCCGGTGCGTTGGCACTTGACGCGACAGCCGTAACGCCGCTTGAGAGATCGAAAAAGTGCCGACCAAACTCATGACTGCGGCACGGGCTTGTGAGCCCGCATGGCGCAGCTTCAAACGAGAAAGACTGTCGTGGGAAAGGATGATGTCGCGGCCGCGTCTTCCAGTGCCGCCGCGCCATGGGGAACTGCTAGCCCGCCGCCCCGGATCCCTCCGCGCGTGCTCTCGCCTTGATCGACTCGATGAAGTCGGTCTTGTGGTCCGTGTAGCCGGTGTTGATCTCCGAGTGATCGGAGAGCGTGGCGTTGTAGCGGGCGGCGATCTCGCGCTTCAGTCCAGCGTATTCGGCAGCCGCTTCGGGATGCACCCTCAGGTAGTTGCGGAACAGCAGGTGGTCGACCCAGAACTCGCTGCCGGCCTCGACCATGTGCAGGTGGAATGCGCGCTCGCCGTCCTCGTCCTTGCGGAAGTAGCGGCGGAACGGCATCCCCGGCCCGGCCGCGGTGTCGTGCTCGAACTCCGGCACGTACTCGTAGCCGATCGACGCGAGCAGCGGGATCAGCGGCCGCGCGCCATCGAGCGAGCGCAGCCCCGGCATCATGTCGATGATGGGCTTGGCGGCGAGGCCCTGCACGGAGGTGCTGCCGACGTGCTCGATGCGCACGAACGCAGCGGACGGGCACGTGCGGAGGATCAACTGGCGCTCGGCGAGAAAGCGCGCCGGCCACGCCGGATCGTAGTCGGCGATGACGATGGGCTTGCCGGTCCGCGATGTCATGCCAGCGTCGAGCCGCTGGCTTCTTCGATGATCCGCAGGCCCAGTTCGATGCCGAGCGGCAGGCAGTCCTCGTCGAAGTCGAACTTCGGGTGATGGTGCGGCCAGGTGATGCCGCGCGCCGCATTGCCGCCGCCGAGCATGAAATACGCTCCGGGCGCTGCTTCGAGGAACGCCGCCATGTCGTCGGCGCCCGTCGTCCGCCCCTCGCCGATGTTCTCCGGGCCGAGGAACGCGGCAGCCGCACGCTGGACCAGCGCGGCGCACGCGGCGTCGTTGACGACGGCGGGGATCGTGGAGTGGTCGAAGCGGTAGTCGCCGCCCCAGGCGCTCGTCACGCCGCGCAGGATCTCCTTGATGCGGCTCAAGATGAGATCCAGCACGTGCTTCTCGAACGTGCGGATCGTGCCGGACATCATCACCTCGTTCGGGATGATGTTGCCGCGAACGCCGCCCTGGATCTTGCCGATGGTGAACACCGCGGCTTCCTCGGGGTTCACGGCGCGGCTGACGACGGTCTGCAGTGCCACGACCGCGTGCGCCGCCACCACGATGGGGTCGATGGTCTGGTGCGGCGCGGAGGCGTGCCCGCCGCGCCCGGTGATGATGATCCGGAAGTGGGTGGCCGCCGCGAACACCGCGCCCGGCACGACCAGCACGCGGCCGACGGGCGCGCTGGCCCAGATATGCAGGCCGAACACCCGGTCGACGCTGGGCGACTGCATGATGCCCTCATCGATCATCCGCCGCGCGCCACCGACGTGCTCCTCGGCTGGCTGGAAGGCGAAGCGCACCGTGCCTGCCAGCGATGCGCGGGACTGCTGCAGCGCCGATGCCATCGCCAGCGCGATCGCGACGTGGCCGTCGTGGCCGCAGGCGTGCATCGCCTTCGGGGTCTCTGATGCGAACGTGAGACCGGTCTCCTCTTCGAGCGGCAGGCCGTCGGTGTCGGCGCGCCACAGGAGGTTCGGCCCCGGCAGCGCGCCGCGGATGATAGCGGTGGCGCCGGTGTCCGCCACCGCGCGCACATCGTCCGCGCCGATGCCGTTGAGCCAGCTGAGGATCACGCCCTGCGTGTGCCACTCCTCGGTCGAGAGCTCGGCGTGGCGGTGCAGCTCGCGGCGGGTGGCGATGGCAGATTCGGTCAGCGCTTGTACGGCGGGGCGGACGTGCGGAAGGTTCATGCTGCCAAGCGTAGCGCAGCCGGCGGCCGGTTACACGCGGTCTTCCGGCATCACGCGGGCGCCGGGCTCAAGCTCATGCCCCTCTTCGACCTCGGCGCCGTTGCCGAGCACGGCATCGCGCAGAGATGCGCCGTGGCCGATGCCGGCGTACGCGCCGAGGATGCTGCCGGAGATGTGGGCGCCGGCGCCGATCCGCGCCTCCTCCCAGATCACGCTCGCTTCGATCACCGTGTTGGCGCCGATGATGGTGTCGTGGCCGATGACGGTCGGTCCGGCGATGCGCGCGCCGGCGCCGATCCGGGTGCCGCGGCCGATCAGCACTTGGCCGCTGAAGCGCGCGCTTGGATCCGTAACCACGCCGTCTTCGAGCATGACATCGCGCCCGGCCTGTTTCGCCGTGCGGTCCAGCAGCAGGCTCGTGGCGCGAAGGTATCGGTCGGGCGCTCCCACGTCCACCCAGAGATCCTCGGTGAACCCCTGCACGCGCAGCCCGTCGGCGATGACGCCGGGGAACAGGACGCGCTCGGAGAAGCCGTCGCGGACCGCCGTCTCGTCGTCGGGGATGCGCGCCAGCACCTCCGGCTCCCAGAGCCACGTGCCGGCGTTGATCAGGTTGCTCGGCTCCTCGCCCTGCGGCGGCTTTTCGATGAACTGCCGGATGCGCAGGTCGTCGTCGACGGCGACGACGCCGAAGTGCCAGGGGTCGTCCACCGGCGCCAGCGAGATGCTGAGCGCCGCGCCGGTTGCCCTGTGGCGCGCGATCATGCCGGTGAGGTCGACGTTCGTGAGGATGTCGCCGTTGCACACGACGAGCGTGCCGGACGCGCCGGCGGAGCGGGCGGCTTCCTTCACGGCGCGGCCGGAGCCGAGTGGCCGGTCCTCGTACGAGTAATGCAGCCCAACGCCCAGCGCCGAGCCGTCGCCAAAGTGCTCTTCGACCTCCCGCATGCCCTGCGAGCACGCGAGCACGATCTCGCGGACGTCGTGCTGCTTCAGGTTGAGCAGACGGTACTCCAGCAGCGGCCGGTTCAGGATCGGCACCAGTTCCTTGCGGCGGGCGTAGGTCAGCGGCCGCAGCCGCGTGCCGGCGCCTCCGGCGAGGATGACTGCAAACATGGGGGAAGGTTACAGGCTGCGCTGCGCCCGGGATAGCAGCGGCCGTCAGGCCGTCTGGTTGGTGCTCCGCGGCTGCTGGTCGCGACGCTGCGCCCGGCGCGGCCGGCTCTCGTCCAGCGGCGAGACGCGGCCGTTGCGCACATCGGTCCGGAGCGGGTTCGGCAGCGTCACCACAAACTCGGTGCCGCTCGTCGCGCTGCTCTCCGCGCGTACGCTGCCGCCATGCGCATCGACGATCTCGGAAACGATGGAGAGGCCCAGGCCGCTGCTGCCGCCCTTGCGGGCGCGTGCGCGGTCGACCTGGAAGAAGCGCTCAAAGACGCGCGGGAGGTCCTCGGCCGGAATCACGGAACCCGTGTTGTGGACGCCGACGCGCACTGAGCCATCCGGGAGCGTCGCCGCGCTGATGGTGATGACGCCCGCTGCCGGCGTATGCCGGACGGCGTTCTCGATCAGGTTGGAGAATACCTGCTCCAGGCGGCGCTCGTCGCCGTGGACCGCCGGCACGGCGCCGACGCGCAGGTGCGATTCGACGCCGGCATCGCGAAGCGACCACTGGAATCGCTCGATCATTCGTTGCAGCAGCGCCACCAGGTCGACGTGCGTGTGTTGCATGACGAGCTGTCCCGACTCGATCTGCGACAGGAGCAGCAGGTCATCGACCAGCGCTCTCATGCGGTTGGCCTCCTCGTGGATGATCCGGCTGGACTCCTGGAAGTCGTCGCCGCTGCTGACCGCGCCGTCGAGCATCGCCTGCGAGTACCCCTGGATCGACGTCAGCGGCGTCTTGAGTTCGTGGGAGACGTTCGCCAGCAGGTCCTTCATCATGCGGTGCGAGCTGCTGACCTCCGTCGCCATGGCGTTGAAGGCTTCAGAGAGGCGGCCGACTTCGTCCTGGCCGCTGATGGGGATATGGACGTCGTAGTCGCCGCTCGCCATCTGCCGCGACGCCTGCGTGATGCGCACGAGCGGCCCGGAGATCGAACGCGAGATGAAATAGGAAACGATGAACGACACCGTCAGCGCGATCGCGCCGGCGAGCGCCAGCCGCGGCAATAGCTCCAGCCACGCGGAGGACAGCTCGCTCTGCGGGATGGCGACGATGGTCTCGTACTCCGGGGCGGCGAAGGCGGTGTTCGCCGGTCGCGGCGGCACCGCAAAGAGCGTGAGGTGGGCGCCGTTGGCGTCGTAGTTGGCCCATTTGAAGCGTGTGCCGTTGGCATCGACGACGCGCGCGTTGAACGTATCGAACGACAGCACGTACTTGCCGAAGAGCGTGTTGGGCGCGCTGGTGCTATCGAAGATGACGAGCAGGTCCTGGTCCAGCAGGAGCAGCCGCACGTTGGACTGCAGCGCGGCGGTGCGGAGGTACTCCTTGATGGTGGCCAGCGTATCGCCGCGCTCCTGCATGGCCGCGACACGGACGTTGATCGGCTCGGCGACGTGCCCGTATCGCGCGCGCGCGGTCTCCTGCTGCTGGTCGCGCAGGAGGAAGAGCGAGCCGGCGCCCGCGAGGAAGACCGCCAGCCCGACGACCAGCGAAAACGAGACGATCAGCCGGGCTCTAAGGCTCCCGAGCATCGTTCTCCACCACGAGCTTGTATCCGACTCCCCAGACGGTCTGGATCTTCACACTGGAGTCGCCAAGCTTGTCACGGAGCCAGGCGACGTGGACGTCGATCGTCCGGGAGTCGCCGTAATAGTCGGTGCCCCACACCATGCGCAGCAGGCGCTCCCGGTCGAGCACCGTGCCCTTGTGCCGGGCGAACGCCGTAAGCAGGTCGAACTCCTTGGCGCGAAGCTGCACCTGCCGCCCGTCCAGCGTCACCTCCCGGCTCGCGGCATCGATCCGCAGGCCGTCCACTTCGATCACCTCCGGCACCTCGCGCTCACCCTGCGAACGCCGCAGGACGGCCTTCACCCGGGCAACCAGCTCGCGCGGGTTGAACGGCTTCGCCATGTAATCATCGGCGCCGATCTCAAGGCCGATGATGCGGTCGATGTCGTCGCCGCGGGCGGTGAGGATGATCACCGGGACGTTGCTGGTCTTGCGGAGCTCTTTGCAGACCGTAAGGCCGTCCATCTCGGGCATCATGATGTCCAGCACGATGAGGTCGGGGCGCACGGACCTGGCCTTCTCGAGGGCCTGTTTGCCGTCGTGCGCCGATTCCACGTGGAAGCCCTCGTTGTTGAGGTAGAGGCGCGCGAGCTGGACGATGTTCTTCTCGTCATCGACGACGAGGATGGTTGCGGGCATGGCGCATCAGCTTTCTATATCAGCCGGGCCATTATAAGACGAAATGAGCAAGCGGGCGGACCGCTTGCTCACTCACTGCCTCAAGTTCGTCACACCCTACGCCTGATAACTAGACGTGCAAGCGGTCCGCCCGCACGGGCAAGGTAGGCAAGGTCTGTGAACGAAGTGCTATCGGTCTGTTAACCGCCTGTAAAGCGGGCCTCGCAAGCGACGCTCGTAACATCTTCGCAGCATGTGTCTCGGCTGGTGCGTGCCCTTGCTGTCTTGGAAGGCACGCCCGGCCGCCGCATGCACGGCTTGTAGCCGCGCCGCCCGGGGGTGATAATCGCGCTGGAGGCTGCCGTATATGGCTACACACCCGAACGTTGCGCCAGAGCCAGCGCGCTCGCCCCGCAAGCTGGCGGCGAGCGAGATCGATGCGGCGGCGCATGCCCTCGGCCGGGCGTTCTACGACGACCCGTTGATGATGTACCTGATGCCGTCGGACGCGCGGCGGACCCGGGTCATGACCCACGTGATGCGCTGCGCCGTCCGCATGGCCGCGCCGGAAGGACACTCCTTCACCACGCATCCGGCGGACGGGGCGGCCCTCTTCCTGCCGCCGGGGACGCCGCAAGTCCCGCTCGCCCGCGTCGTGCGGGTGATCCTGCCGCAGGCGTGGCGCTTCGGGTTCGGGCCGCTGCGGCGCTATATGGCCGTCGGGGATGAGCTCCAGCGCAAGCACCCCACGGGCGACCACTGGTACCTGATGACCCTGGGGGTGGATCCCGACCGCCAGGGGCGGGGCCTGGGAGGTGCCATGATGTCGGCGATCCTCCCGCGGGCGGAGGCCGAGGGCATGGACGTGTACCTGGAGACCAACAAGCCCCGGAACGTCGTCTTCTACCAGAAGAACGGGTTCAAGGTGCGTGAGCACTTCCGCTGCGATGGCGGGCGCGGCCCGGAGACCTGGACGCTGATCCGGGAGCGGGGCCAATTTCACGTCTGAGGCTGTAACGTTTCGCGGGTCCGAGCGTTACAGGTGTTTGGCGAACTGCATCTGGAGCCGGGCCCCGGCCGGGCCCCGAACCTGGGTGCAGGCACGGTCAAAGATCTCAGGGTTTCCGCCGATTCTGAGACTATGAGGGTGACTGACATGACGACCCGAGGCACCGCCAACATCGACAGCATCGAAGATGCCAAGACGGCCCGCTGGCTCAGCCAGACGCTTGCGCCGGCTCGTGCCGGCATCAAGGCAGCGCCCACCGATGACGCCATCGCCCGCATCCGCGCCCGGGTATTTGGCGATGCGGCAGTGCGAAAGACGCAGCGCTCCATCGCGGCGTAACGTCCCGACGCAGAGATACACACGAAAGAGCCCCGCTTGCCGGGGCTCGTTCGTGTCTAACGTGCGGGCGGCGCCGCCGATATACTCGCGTCAACTCCGCATGAACTCGCGACGATCCTTACCCGCATCAGGACGGCTGCCCGCGTGAAGCTCGAGACCTGGGAAAAGAACCTGTACGCCGTCTGGGTGTCGCAGTTTCTCGCGCTGATGGGCGCGAACCTGGTATTCCCGTTCATCCCGTTCTTCGTCGCGGACCTCGGCATCGAGTCGAAGTCCGACGCCGCGCTGTGGTCAGGCATCCTCGCCACCGCCACCGGAGCGATGCTCTTCATTTCGTCGCCGCTGTGGGGGTCGTTGGCCGACCGCTTCGGCCGCAAGAACATGCTGCTGCGGGCGTACGCGGGCGCGACGGTCACGATCACGGCGCAGGCGGTCGTGCAGAACGTGTGGCAGTTGCTGATCCTGCGCGGGCTCCAGGGCGCGTTCGTCGGCACCATCCCGGCCGCGGCGGCGCTGATCGCCGGCGGCACGCCCCCGAAGCGGATGGCGTACGCTCTGGGGCTGGTGCAGATGGCCGTCTTCACGTCGCAGACCATCGGGCCGGTGGTTGGCGGCGTCATGGCGAGCGCCCTGGGCTACCGCACGACGTTTGCGGTCGGCGGACTGTTCTACGTCGTCTCCTTCTTCGTCTGCCTGGTCTTCGTCAAGGAGGAGTTCCGGCGGCCTGAGCCGGGCGAGCGGGCGTCGTACATCGAGAACCTGCGCGCCGTGATGAACGTGCCGGCGATGCTGCTGCTGATCACGGTGATGTTCCTGGTCAGCTCAGCGGCGGTGTTCGTGCGGCCGGTCGTGCCGCTGGTGGTCGCCGGATTCACGGACAGCAGCGTCGCCACCAAGTCCGGCTTCGTCTTTGCGGCCGTGGCGCTGCCGAGCGCGATCGCGGCGGTCGTCTCCGGCCGGTTCGCCGTCCGCACCGGCTACCGCAACGCGCTCGTCGTGGCGACGCTCGGCGCCGGGCTGGCGTACATCCCGGTCGCGATCGCGAACTCGATGTTGCCGCTGATGCTGCTGATGGCGCTGGTCGGCATCTTCAGCGGCGCCATGATCCCGATGGTGAACGCGCTCATCGGCGCGGCCGCGCCCGAAGGCAAGCACGGCTCGGCGTTCGGGCTCGTCGGCAGCGCGCAGGCGCTGAGCTTCGCCGTCGCGCCGCTGCTCGGCGGCATCACGGCGAAGCAACTGGGCATCCACGCCGGGTTCCCGATCATCGGGACCATGCTCGTGGTCGTCGCCGGACTGGTGTGGCTGACCGTGCGCGAGCCGGCGGCACTGCTCCGCGACGAGGCCGGAGCGGAACCAGCGCCCTCCCCTTCGCGCTGACCGTGGGAGTCACGCCGGCATCTCGTAGCCGTCGCGTCAGGTAGCCGCGCCCGCCGCACCCGATGATCGCGGTGCAGGAGGTGCGTGATGGATGACCGCCGCTATCCGATAGGCATGCTGGTGATGGCGCCGATCTTGTTCGGCCTGGGGCTGTACGCCTTCACGGGCGAGCAACCGCTGACGACGCCGACTCCGGAGCCGACCGCCACGGCCGCCGCCGAGACGGCGACCGCCACCGTCGAGACACCCGCCTCCACCGCAACGAACACCGCGCCTGCTGCCACGCCGGCGCCCGCGCGGCCGGGGCCGGTGGCGGAACATGGCCGGTTCCACCAGGGAGCCTGGGTGCGTGTCGACGCGGGAGCGGGCGACTGCCTCAACGCGCGCGCGCAGCCTTCGCTTTCATCGGAAACCAACGGCGTTAACGTCTGCCTGCCTGATGGCTTCGAGGGCTACGTCGCGAGCACGGGCGTGGAGCAGGACGGCCACTGGTGGTGGATGCTCGCCGGGGCCGGATGGGTCGCCGAGGATTACCTGGTGTACCTTCGCGACGTCTCGCTGCGGGACGCCATGGCGCCTGAGCTTGCCGGGCTTGGCCGCATCGCCTTCCTGCGCGAGGCCGACATCTGGGTGATGAACGCGGACGGCAGCGATCAGCGCCTCGTCGCCGCGGGCGATCGCATGTGGTGGCCCGCGAACCTGGCGTGGTCGCCCGATGGCACGCGGCTCTCGTTCAGCGTGGCGCGCTCGATCCCGGGCTCCGATACCGGCACGATGGACCTTCACGTCGTCGACCTCGCCGGCACGGAGGTGCGGGTGGCCAGGGATGTCGTCGGTGGCGCCTGGTCGCCCGATGGAACGCGGATCGGCATCGTGCAGGGCGCGACGCCGCAGCAGCTCGGCGGCGGCTGGAACGGCATCCCCGGCTGGGTCGCCGTCGCGACGGGCGAGGTGCACCTGCTGAGCGCCGAGTCCTTCTTCCAGCAGGATCCGCCGGCGTGGAACAGCGACGGCACGCTCCTGCTGATCACGCGCGAGTGGTACGAAGAGCCGTCTCCGGAGCGCTCGATCCGCGTCGTCACGGAGGACGGCCGCGAGGTCGCGCGCATCGATCCGGCTCAAGACGTGTACTACCAGCGGCCGCGCTGGTCGCCGGACGGCAGGCGCATCGCGTTCCACGTGACTGATGGCGGTGCCGGACAGGTCGCCGTGTACGACGTGGCCGCCGGCCGCATCACGGCGGAGGCGGCGCTGCCCGCACGCGATCCGAACGTCGGCGGCAAGTGCGGCGGCGGCGACATGTGGCTGGTCGAGTGGAGCCGGGACAGCCGCTTCGTGCTCTACAGCTACACCGACGGTGTGCCCGGGACGAACGGCACGTGGGCGTGGGACGTCGCCAGCGGCGAGCAACACCTCGTGAAGGCCCCCCAGGCCGGTCCAGCGACGACGGGCCCCGCTGGTTGGTTCGCCTTCAACGCGTGGTCGTACGCCGATTCCATGATCTTCGCAGCTAACGCCGGCGGCATTCCGGTGCTGATCACAGATGGCCGCTCGCCGGTGTGGTCGCCCAGATAGCGCGGGTCCCACGGAACTTTTCGGCTGCGCGGGGCGTCCATTCACTGGATGCCCCGCGCGCGCTGTGGTTCAGTGGAGGACGTGAGAGCTATCGCCGCCGCCATCCTGGTCCTGATGACCGCAGCCGCTTGTGGTGGTGCCGCTTCGCGTGACGCCGCAACGGCGACGCCACCGGCCTCGATGACGGCCACGCTGGATGGCGAGACCTTCGTCGCGGTCCGCATGCTACCCGCGGCCGCGCTCTCGGCCGAGCAGCTTGAGGCAGCGGGCAAGGCAACGACGTCGGACGGCGGCAGCACCTCGATGGCGCGCGCCGACACGGCCGACGCCGCACCGTGGGAGCTGGTTTCGGCGGCGGCCGATGGCTGGCGCGTCTGGCGCCCTAAGGTGGTGCTTGACACGCTTGCTGCTGCCGGCGCGAACGCGTCGCTGGTGACGGTGGAGCAGGTCGACTGGCCGGATGCGTGCCTCGGCGCTGCTGAGCCGGACCAGGTGTGCGCGCAGGTGATCACGCCGGGCTACCGCATCATCGTTGAGCGCGCCGGTGGACCGATCGAGTATCATACGAGCCGTGTCGGCGGCGCGCGTCCGGTGCCGGCGTCAACGCCGGGTTCTTGACACGCCGGTGATCGCCGGTTGACCGCGTCGCACCCACACCGCACGATCTCGGGCGGAGGGAGCTTGTTGGAGGTGGAAGCGTGAAACGTGTGTGCATCGTGCTGGCGCTATCGCTGGCGTCCGTGGCGCTGATGGCCGCGTGCGGCGGCAGCGACGACAAGAACGACGAGAGCGCGACGCCGTCCACCGGGACTGCGTCCGTATCGACACCCGCCCCTAACACCGGCGGCGGCAGTCCGGCCGTGGGAGTCACGCCCGGTGCCACGGCGGAGCCCTCGACCGGCCTCGGCGACGCGCCGACGCTGACGGCGGCGGACCGGACGCTCGTCGCTGACGGCGGCGGCGTCGAGGGCGGCGATCCGAGCGCCCCGCCGGTCGTGGTGGCGACGATCCCGCCGGTGACGCCGCGCGCCGGTACGACGCCTGCGGTCGATCCGACCGAGATCGCACCGCCCGATGTCGCCACCGCGGACTTGGCAGTGATCGTCGATATGGACGCGAGCAAGCCGGGTATCCAGTCGTCGCGCGACCTGAATCCAGGTGATGTGTTTCGGGTCGCGGTGGTGGTCGTTGCTGCGCCGCAGTTCAACAACGACATCGGCGGCATCGCGGCGTTCAACTTCAACCTGAACTACGACAAGACAAAGATCGTCGCCCCCACGATCGCCGGCGGGGCGAGCACGTCCCGCAACCCCACCCTGAATCTCGCGGGGCTCGGTGGCGCGGACGCGCAGTGGCAATGCCTGCCGACGCCGGAGGGCGACCTCGATGACCCGGGCGGCACCGAAGGCGACGGAGACCCCGACACCGGCCAGGCGTACATCTCGTGCTTCGCGCCCGGCTCTCAACTCGTCGGTGGCACGGTTGTCATCGCGACCATCGAGTTCACGGCCATCCAGAAGGGTTCTACGGAACTCAAGCTGAGCGAAGTCGCGGTCGCTGATGCGGTCGCGCTCGAGATCGCGCACTGCCCCGGCGATGGCCTGGAGCCAACGGTGCCGTGCGAAAGCGGCACCGCGAACGTGAAGTAGCCCCGCCGGCCAATTTGGAGTGCGTGGGAGAGGAGCAGGCATGTGCCTGCTCCTCTCGCGTTCTCCGGCGACGCCGCTTGACGCTCATGCCAGGTTGGCGTACGACTGGCGCATGTCGGACACCGGAGGCGGTCGCTTCATCGCAATTGAGGGCGGCGAGGGCGCAGGGAAATCGCGGCTGCAGGCGGCGCTTGGCGAGGCGTTGCAGAGCGCCGGCCGCGCGGTCGTGACGACGCGCGAGCCCGGCGGCACGCCGCTGGGCGAGCAGATCCGCGCGCTCGTGCTGGCGCAGCGCGCGCTCGAGACTGACATCGCGGAACTCCTGCTCTTCGAAGCGGCGCGTGCTCAACTCGTCGCGACGGTGATCCGGCCGGCGATCGCGCTCGGCGAGGTCGTGATCTGCGACCGGTTCGCGGCATCGTCGGTCGCCTACCAGGGATTCGGGCGCGGGCTCGGGCGCGGCGTGGTCGAGCGCGCGAACAGCATCGCCACGGGCGGCCTTGTGCCGGACCTCACGCTGCTGCTCGATCTGCCGGTCGAGGCGGGCCTCGCGCGGCGGCACGGCGCGGGCGCGGCGAACCATTTCGACCGCGAGACGGTGGCGTTCCACGAGCGGGTGCGCGCCGGCTACCACGATCTCGCCCACGATGCGCCCGACACGTGGCGCGTCATCGACGCGTCGCAGCCGTTCGAGGCCGTGCTCGCGGATGCGCTGGCGGCTGTGCGGGCGATCCTCGGCGCCTGATCGCGCGTGTGCACATCGAAGCTGAGCCAGAATCGGCCGATGATCGGCCTTGCCGCCGGTGACGTCGCCGCTGAGTTGACCGCGGTTATAGCTGCTCCGTAGAATGCGCCGGAGCGGGGCGGAAGGATCCGGGGCGATGCCAAATATCCCAATACGAACTCTGAGAGGGCTGCCGCGCCTTCGGACACCGTTGCTGGCGCTGGCGGTCCTCTTCGCGTCCGCGATGGCGGCGGGCGGCGCGCCGGTGCTGCGGAACGCGCCATCGAGCGCGTGGGCGGTGCAGGCGACGGCGTTCACGTTCGGCATCGAGAACTCGTGGATCCGCGTCCAGAACATCGGCGTCGCCGATGCCACCGTGACCGTGAGTTACTACGACGAGGGCGGCCGCATGGTCGCCCAGGACGTGTGCCCTTCGTCCGGCTGTGTCGCGCTGGGCCCCGGTCAGGGCTGGACGTTCTTCCAGGAGGGCAATCCGCGTCTCCCGGCGGGCTACAAGGGCTCAGCCGTCGTCGAAAGCGACCAGCCGATCGTGGCGCTGCAGGCGAAGGACGTCCGCCGCAACGGCGCCTTCATGATCGACGGCAACACGACGACGATCGCATCCGGCTCCAGCAAGATGTACCTGCCGCTGATCGCCAACCGCGATGGCGCGCAGAACGACTCCATGGGGCGCTTCGCCGTCCAGAACCTGACCGATACCGTCACGGCCTGTGTCGGCATCACCTACCTCAGCAACGCCACCGATGGCGAGATCGCGTGGGATCCGTACAAGCCGGGCACCAAGGGCAAGGCGGAGCCCGGCTGCCCGAACGGCGGCCGGCCGCTCGCCCCGCACGCCACGCTCTTCCGCGACCCCGACACGTTCGGGGTGCCGGCCAACTTCACGGGCAGCGTGCGAATCGAGACGTACAAGAACCAGAAGAACGTGCCGCCGGAGCAGCAGATCCTGACGGCGACTTCGGACGCGTGGAACACGATCTACAACATGTTCGCCTCGTACCGCGCGCTGGACCAGAAGGAGATGAGCACAACGGTGCTGCTGCCGCTCGTCGACCGCGAGGTAGGGCCGTTCAACGGCTTCAGCACGCGCTTCCAGATCGTGAACAAGGACCCCTCCAAGCCGGCGCAGGTGACGCTGCGGTTCGAAGGCTTTGACCTCAACAACGGGAACGCGTTCGTCGCGAAGCAGAACACGCTGACGGTGCGCGGCGCGCGCCTGTGCTTCCAGGACCGCGACGACTACGCGAACTGCCTGGCGCCGGGCGATGCGCTGCCGCGCAACTTCGTCGGCACGGCGCGGCTCACGTCGACGCAGCCCATCGGCGTCATCACGAACCGGGCGACGCGCTTCGCCGATACGTTCACGAACTACCGCGGCTTCCGGCCGGAGGACGGTTCGACGCGCGTGCTGTTGCCGGTGCTGAACAAGAACTACGGCCCGTCCGGCGCCAGTCACGGCTGGAACTCGTGGTTCCGCGTGCTCGTTGCCGATGGCGGACAGGCGAACGTGCGGATCCGCTACGTGGGGCTGGACCTGCCGGGCGGCGAGCAATCGTACAGCGTGCAGGCCTTCCGAGAGTTCACGGTCTTCCAGTTCCAGGAGAGCATGCTGCCCGACGGCTTCGCCGGCACGGCGATCCTGGAATCGGACCGGCCGATCGTGGCGCTGGCAGACCTGACGACCGATGTCTTCACCGGCGACACGGACCTGCTCTACAACGGCATCCCGCTGCCGTAGCCGCGTCGCGGACGCTCCCGCGCGCCGCCACCGCCTACAATGAGGCCGATGGCTCTCGTACGCCGCCCGCTTGCGCTGATGCGCCCGCTGCGCCTGCCGCCGCCCGAGACGTGGCTCGTCGCGGGGGCGCTGGCTGCCGCCGCGTTCGCGAGCGCGGCGCTGTTCGGGCGGCCGGCGCTGTACGCCAGCTTCGCCTTTGGGTCGATGGCGGCGGCGATCGCGCTCTACGAGCCGCGCACGCTTGGGCCGATGGCCGCGCTGGCGCTGCCGCTCGAGATCTCGAAGCTGGCGTTCCCGTTCTTGCAGACGCGCTCCGAACTTGGCGGCGGGCTCGGACCGACGTCGATCGTCGATGCGGGGCGGCTGGTGTTCGCGCTGGCGTTCGTGGTGTGGCTGGTGCGGCCGGGTCGGCCGCGCGCGGACGTCGTCCCGTCGTCGCCGATGACGCTGCCGCTGGCGCTGCTCTTCGCCGTGTTCGCCCTCTCGACGCTGTACGCGTTCGACGCGGCGGCCGCGCGCACGGAGTCGATGCGGCTGCTGTTCTCGCTCGGGTCGTTCGCGCTGGTGCCGTTCTTCGTGCGCGACCGCTTGTCGCTGCGCTGGACGCTGTACGCGCTGGTGTTCAGCGGCGCGGCGCTGGCGGTGGCCGGCGTGTACCAGCAGGCGACCGACACGTTTTTCTGGAACGCCGGACTCGGCCTGTACGGGGAGCGGCGCATCAACACGACGTTCGCCGACCCCAACCACTTCGCGCGCTTCCTGCTCGAAGCGGTCGTCGTTGCCATGATGCTCTGGTTCTACGCGCGCCGCCGCGTAAAGTTCGGCTTCCTGCTGCCTTCGATGGCGGTCGGCGTGCTGACGCTGGTGTTCACCGGCTCGCGCGGCGCGTGGGTCGTCGGCCTGCTCGCGCTGCCGGCGTCGGTGATGGCGCTGCCGCTCGCGCGGTCGCTGCGGCTGCGCATGCTGGGCATGGGCGCGGCGCTGCTGGTGCTGGCGGCGCTCGCGGTCGCGGCCGTCAACCCGTACTTCGTGAAGCGGGTCAACACGTTCACGTTCGGGTTCGAGGCGGCAGGCGCGCGGCCGTACCTGGTGAAGGCAGGGCTCAACATGTTCGCCGATCATCCGGTGGCGGGCGTGGGAGCGGGCGGATACCAGTCGTCGTTCCAGGATGACTACCTCCGCTACAAGGACCCGAAGATCAAGGCGAACATCACGATCTCGCACACGTCGGTCGTTTCGATCATGGCGGAGCTTGGCGCGATCGGGCTGGCGGCGCTGGCGTTCGTCGCGGTGCGATGGGTGGCGTACGTGCGCGGGCTGCTGGCGCAGGCGCCGCCGGAGCTGAAAGCGGCGACCGTTGGGCTGGCGATGATCACGGCGATCATCTTCCTGGGCTCACAGACGGAGGGGCGCTTCCTGGAGGACCCGTACCTATGGCTTGCCGGCGGGCTCATCGTGGCGATCGACCAGATCATGCGGCGCGAGGAGCACGCTGCCGAGGCGATGCTGGTCCGCGAAGCCGGCGCCGAATGAGAGTCGTCTACCTGGCCGATGCGCCGTACGTGCACACCCGGCGGTGGGTGCGGCACTTCGTTGAGCGCGGGGTGGAGGCGCACGTCATCTCCTTCCGGCCGGCGGAGATCGAGGGCGCGACCGTGCACTACGTCGACGGCTTCGAGTCGATCGGCAAGGCGCGCTACGTGGTGCACGCGCGGCGGGTGCGGGCGCTGATCGGCCGGCTGCAGCCGGATCTGCTGCACGCGCTGCACCTGACGAGCTACGGCTTCCTGGCGGGGCTGTCGGGCTTCCAGCCATCGATCGTGTCCGTCTGGGGGACCGACGTGCTGGAGGCGCCGGAGCTGACGCCGCTGCATCGATGGATCACGCGGCACGCGCTGGCCCGCGCGGGCGCCATCACGGCGACCGGGCTGCGGCTGGCGGAGGCGACGCTGCCGTACACGCCGCAGGGCAAGCCGGTGAGCGTCATCCCGTACGGCGTCGACCTGGACGCGTTCCGGCCGGTCGCGCGCGAGGTGCGGCCGCACCTGACGATCGGCTCGGTGGGGCGGCTGTCGCCGGAGAAGGGCTTCGAGCACCTGCTGCGGGCGGTGGCGCAGCTGCGCGATGCGGGCGTGACGGTCGACGTGGTGCTGGCGGGCGACGGGCCGTCGCGCGCCTCGCTGGAGCAACTGGCGGCGGACCTGGCGATCCGCGGGCGGGTGCAGTTCCTGGGCGAGGTCGCGCACGAAGAGGTGCCGGCGGTGCTGCAGCGGCTGGACCTCTTCGCGATGCCCTCGACGTGGGAGGGGTTCGGCGTGTCGGCGATCGAGGCGAGCGCGATGGAGTTGCCGGTCGTGGCATCGGACATCCACGGCATCCCGGACGTGGTCATCGATGGCGAGACGGGGGTGCTGGTGCGGGCCGGCAATGCGCCCGCGCTGGCTGGCGCGATCGCGCGGCTGGCGGGCGACGCGGAGCTGCGCCGGGCGCTGGGCGCGGCGGGGCGCGCGTTCATCGAGCGGCACTATCGCTGGCAGGACAACGCGGCGCTGATGGAGCGGCTCTACCAAGACCTGCTGCGCAGGTAGAACCAAGAACTTAGAGTCCAGTACCGAGAACCCGGCGCGACGGCGGGCCGCCTAATGCTTCGAAACGATGCAAGCAATCGCGTGAACAAGACCGCCGCGGGAGACGTTGTCTAAGGTAGAAGCGAGCCATACTTTCAAGGGGTGTTGAGACTTGCGCGTGAATCTCCGCGTGTTTCGGCTGCTTGCGTTGGTGGTGGTCGTGCTGGTGGCGACGGCGCCGTCACGCTCGCCGGGCGCCGCGTCTGCGAGCCCGCAGCAGGCGGTGGTCTACCGCGATGAGTACGGCGTGCCGCACATCTACGGCGACACGGCTGCCGCCGCTTCATACGCCTTCGGCTACGTGCAGGCCGAGGACCACCTGTCGCAGATGCGGCGGAACTACCTGACGGCGGCGGGCCGGCTTGCGGAGACAGGGCTTGGCAGCACCGACGCGGACGCCTTCGTCCACCTGCTGCACATACCGGAGGCCGGGCAGGCGGCGATCGCCACGATGCCCGGCGCCGATCGCGAGCGCGTCCAAGCGTTCGCGGCGGGCGTGAACCAGTACATCATCGACCATCCCGGCCAGCCGGCGTGGATGCTGCCCGTCCAACCCTACGAAGTCATCGCCTGGGTGCAGTGGGGATCGCTGATGCCCGAGTACCAGATCGCCGCGGGCGAAGTTGGGCCGGCGTCGCCGCCGCTTGTGATCGCAGCCGGCAGCGGGTACGGGTCGAACATGTGGGCGATCGCGCCTTCGAGATCGCAGGCCGGTGTGGCCGTGCTCTCGGGCGACCCGCACCTGGGCTGGGGCGGGTCGACGCAGTGGTATGAGGCGCACCTGAACTACCCGGGCGTGAACGTCGCCGGCGCGACGTTCTTCGGCTGGCCGTTCATCGCGATGGGTGCCACCGACAACGTGGCGTGGACGATGACCGACAACAGCCTGGACAACGCCGATGCCTACCGCGAGACGCTGAACCCCGCCAACCCGCTGCAGTATCTCCGTGACGGCGTCTGGGTGGACCAGCGGGCGGAGATCGTCAACATCAAGCGGCTGGGGCAAGCGGACGTGCAGATGACGAACTACTACACGGTGCACGGCCCGGTCATCCGCGTCGAAGGCACGAGCGCCTACGCGGCGGCGATGGCCTCGTTCGATCTCACCGGGCTGCCGTCGGCGGCGTTCCACTTCCCCGAGGCGCCGGACACAGGCGCGTTCTTCAACCCGGCGGACACGCCGAAGCTCGCGAAGTGGAACATCATCGTGGCCGATACGCAGGGTCACATCATGTACGTCTACAACATCCGGCTCGCGCACAAGTTGGAATCGCTCGACTGGCGCCATGCCGTCGACGGCTCGCTCTCTGCCAACGACTGGGGTCCGTTCCTGACGTACGGCGAGCTGCCGGCGAAGGTGGACCCGGCGAACGGCTACCTGCAGAACGCCAACAACGCGCCCTGGACGACGGCGCCCGACTTGAATCCGGCCGACTATCCGTCCTACCTTGCGCCCGGCACGTGGATGGGAGAGCGCGGGCGCCGCGCCGTCGAGTGGCTGGAGTCGAAGCCCCAGTTCACGGCGCAGGACATGGAGGACATGTCCATGGACGACCTGTCGTGGTCCGGGCGCGGGCTGGCCGCGCTCATCGGCCCGGTGTGGGCGGAGCTTGCGGGCCCGTACCCTGACCCTGATGGCAGCGTCGCGCAGGCGGTGGCGCTGCTTTCGCCGTGGGACGGGCGCCAGTCGAAGACGAGCACGGCGGTGGCGCTGGGACGGCAGTGGGTCGTGGACTTCTTCGCGCTCTCGCCGGCGTTCGGCCGGGAGAACATCCCTGCGTACGGCTCGCTCGGCGCGGCCGACAAGACGAAGCTGCTCGATGCGCTTGTCACCGCCATCGCCGACGTCCGCAGCCGGTTCGGCGAGATGGGCCCGGTCTGGGGCGACGTCCACAAGATCTCGCGCGGCGCGGCCTATCCGGTCGGCGGCGGCAGCAGCGAGACGCCGGCGCTGCGGATGGCGAACGCTACGAGTTTCAGCAACGGCGTCTACTGGGCGGCGGGCGGATCCTCGTACCAGTTCGTCGTCGCGATGACGAGCCCGCCGAGCTTCCGCTCGATTCGCCCGTACGGCCAGAGCGAGGATACGGCATCGCCGTACTACGCCGATCAGACGGCGATCTATGCCAACGACCAGTTCAAGCTGATGCCGTTCACGCTTGCCGATGTGATCGACCACAGCATCGGGAGCCAGATCTACAACTACACTCCGGCGACGGCCGTCGGCGGCATCGCGGAAGCGCCGGCGGTGACGGCGCTGCCGGCCGATCGTGCGGCTGCGACGGGCGGCGGCGCGGCGTACGCGTTCGGCGTGATGCTGGCGTCAGTGGTGCTGGTTGCGGGCGCGGGCGGCTGGGCGGCGCGGCGAGGGGCGCGGGGGTAAGCCTCCTGCTACGCCGTCGGGCGGGCGCCGGGGCCGGGCTTTGCTTCGATGTCGCGGACGGTCAGCGGGCCGTGGTCGGCGGCGCAGGTCATCGTCAGGGAGACGGGCTGGCCACAGCCGCGGTGGGTGATGTCGACGGCGGGTCCCGCGGGGTCGGCGGTCCATCGGTCGCCCCACTCCAGGAGCGCCATCAGCACCGGGAAGATCTCGTGCCCCTTGTCGGTGAGGCGATACTCGAATCGGGAACGTGATCCCGGCTGCTGGTAGGGCGCGCGCTCCAGGATCGCTTCATCGACGAGGGTGTGGAGCCGGCCGGTGAGGACCGCTCGTCCACAGCCGAGGATGCGGGCGAATTCGTCGAAGCGGCGGAGCCCGTAGAACGCCTCGCGAAGGATCAACAGAGTCCACTTCTCGCCCAGGATGTCGAGCGAGCGTGCGATCGAGCAGTTCTCGGTGGTGTAGCGGAGGCGGTCTTCCAGGGCCATGGCTCATTCTAGCTAAGTTTGACAGGAGAACCCAGAAGCCGCTAGCCTAGGTACTTCGAAGAAACGCAGCTCGCGAGCAGACCCGCTCTGGACCGGAAAGAAGCGCCCTTGATGCCATCCATGTCGCCGCGCACGAAACCAGGAGCGCCGCGGCGGGCGGCCATCGGCGCGCTTCTCGCGGCCGCGCTGCTGGCGCTGGGGCGGCCGGCGGCGAGTTCGGCGGATCCGGGCGTGAGCGGGTATCCGGGGTCGATCGCCTCGACGGGCGATTCGATGACGCAGGCGTGGCAGACCTGCCCCACGCCGTACACCGGCTGCCCGCTGAACTCGTGGTCCACCGGCTGGAACCCCGCGATCAACAGCCACTACACGCGCATCCTCGCGGCCAACCCGGCGATCAGCGGCCAGAACTTCATCTACGCCGCGGGCGGCACGAAGATGAACGCGCTGAACAGCCAGGCGCTGCTGGCGGTCGCGCAGCAGGTGGACTACGTGACCGTGCTCATGGGGCCCAACGACGTCTGCGCGTCGAGCGTCGAGACGATGACGAGCGTCGCGACCTACGCGAGCCAGTTCCAGGCGGCGATGAACACGCTGAGCAGCGGCCTGCCGGACGCGCGCATCTTCATCGCGAGCGTCCCCGACATCTACCGTCTGTGGGAGGTGCTGCACACCGATCCGGCAGCCGTGGCCGCCTGGGATCCATCCTCCGGCCACTGCCAGTCGCTGCTCGCAAACCCTACGTCGATGGCCCAGGCCGACGTCGATCGGCGTGCGGCCGTCCGCCAGCGCAACATCGACTACAACACGCAGTTGCAGCAGATCTGCGCGCAGTACGTCCACTGCCGGTTCGATGGCAACGCCGTGTTCGATCACGCCTTCGGCGCGGCGGACGTCTCGACCGTCGATTACTTCCACCTCAACATCGCGGGCGGGACGGCGCTGGCGAGCGTCACCTGGAGCGCGACGTTCAACTTCACGGACACGACGCTGCCGGTTTCCGCCGCGACCTCCGCTCCCGCTGTTGGCGGCATCGATGTGACGATCACGGCGACGGACGACGTGGGGGTGAGCGGTGTTGAGTATCGGATCGGGGCAGGGCCGTGGGTGCGTTACACGGCGCCGGTCCTGGTGCCGGCGGGGAGCGCGATCACGTATCGCGCGGTCGATGTGAACGGGAACATCGAGGCCACCAAGTCCGTTTCTGCCGGCGCTCCGGGCGCGGTCGGCGGCATCGCCGAAGCGCCGGACGTCGCGGCGCTGCCGGTACGCGACGGGACCGCGGCGGGCGGAGGCGCCGCGTACGCGATCGGCGTGATGATCGTGGCGGTGGTGGGGGTGCTTGTTGCGGGCGCGCGGGCGGTGCGACGGCGGGTGTGAGCGGGGATCGCGATCCCTTGTGCGTTGGGATCGCGCTAGCGGGCCTACCGCCATCGGCGCTACGCGGTTGACCAGTAGCGCTTGCCCTGGCCGCGCATGACGCGGCCGAACGACAATCCGGGGAAGTGATTCCCCCGCAGCAGCGAGCCGGTGGACTCGGCTTCCCGCAGCGCTGCCTCCTGTCCTGCGCGCGCAAGCTTCGGATCGACGTCGCCGGCGCCTGACCAATCCGCCTCGCTGAGCTGCGCGGGACAGGCAACGCCGTCGCCGAGAATGAACGCTCGCTCGACGCCGGACGAGACGACGACGCCGGCGTGACCGGGCGTGTGCCCCGGCATCCAGTACACATCGACGCCTGGCGCCAGCGACGCGCCGCCGTCCGCCGCCTCCCAGCGCGGCGCGACCGCGGCGAAGATGTCGCGGCGGGCGATCTGCTGCGGCGGAAGCTCTCCGCTCCAGTACGCCTGCTCGGCCGAGGTCCAGCGGTAGGTGGCGTTGGGGAAGGCGATCTGGAGCTGCTTGTTCTCGTCGCGGAGTGCCGCCGATCCGACGTGGTCAGCGTGAAGGTGAGTGATGAATACGGTATCGATGTCCTCAGGGCGAATGCCCTTCAGCGCAAGCTCGCCCAGCAGGTCGCCGCCCCGGTACGTGCCCGCCTTTAGAGGGCCGAGGCCTGTGTCGATGAGGACGCGCTTGTCGCCGCTACGGATGACGATGCAGGTGAACGGGAACGTCAGGAAGCCCTCGTCATCGAGCAGCGCCTGGTGCGGCGCCCACGTCGCAGGCGTCGAGGCGGGGAAATAGTCGGTGCCCTTCATCTTCGCTTCACCGTCAGAGACGACGGTGAGTTCGATCTCTCCGACCTTGAACGTGTTCGCCATGTGGATCCTCCAGACCGCAGGATAGTCGGCCCACAGCGGCCGTTGCTAGATCTACGGCGTTATGCCGCCGGGGTCGTCTTCGGCGAGGGGGAGGGTGAAGGGGCGGCCGGCGTTGGTGAGGTCGCCGAGGAGGTCTTCGCCGGCGGGCTTTTCGCCGCGCTCGACCCATGACACGAGGTCGTCGAAGGCGCGCTGGCGTTCGGCGTCGGTGAAGGCGCAATGGCTGGGGCGGCGGATCGCGCGCTGCACGAGGTAGCCGCCGGCGCCCGCGGCATCGACGGCGCGGCGGTACTGCTGTTCGAGGCTGATCGGCACGAAGAGGTCGCCGGTGCCGTGGATCGTCAGCAGCGGCCGCTCGATCTTGCCGGACGGCGGGCCGAACTCGGGATACTGCTCGCGGTCCTGGAAGCGGGGGTTCGCGGCGACGCGCGGGATCTCTCGGTTGAGCTGCTCGGTCGTGACGGATGCGCCGTCGCTGACGGCGTAGCGCGTGTCGGCGTTCTGCGCGACGGCGTTCGACGCGCCGGGCACGGCGACGGCGTTGACGAGCAGGACGAAGTTGAACAGGTAGTTCGCGGTGAAGCCCTCGCGGAAGTACGGCCGCGGGCCGCCGGTGAGGTTCTCGATCGCGTCGGCGAACGCCTCGCCTTTCGGCGTCAGGCTCTCGGCGACGCCGAGCGCGGGCGCTACCTTCGTGCGCATTATGCTGGTCATCAGGGACGCGTCGGTGGTGGCGGAGGTGAGGTCGGTGCCGCTGAAGTAGCCGCCGAGCGCGCCCCAGCTAAAGAAGTAGTCGACGATGCCCTGGCCGCTGAGCGCGCCGCACTCCGCGAGCGCGCCATCGTACGCGGTCGGGTACTGCTCGAGCGAGACGGTGGCGACGTTGCCGCCCATCGACTGGCCGTAGAGGTAGGAGCGTTTGGGCGCGCCGATCTTCTCGGCGACGACATCGCGCAGGGCGAGGGTGTCGCGCGCGGCGATGCCCGGGCGGTAGCCGTTGGCGCTGTAGCTCGATGCGGCCCACGCGTAGCCGTTGGAGACGAGGTACTGGCGCAGGGGAGGCGGCGAGACCGTCAGCTCGGCGCCGTTGCCGCGGAAGCCGTGCGCGAAGTAGACGACGCTGCCGTTCCAGTTATCGGGCACCTCGATCTGGTAGCCGCCGCCGTCGTACGTACCGAAGATCGCGCGGGCGCCGGGGAGCGCATCGAAGCGGGGATCCTGCACCTTGAAGTCGGCGGCGACGGGGGTAACGGGCAGGGTGCGCGGGGTGGCCCATCCGCTGGGCGTCGATGCGGTGGTTGGCTGGCTGGCCGCGCCGGCGACGTCGCTTGCTTTCGTGCCGCCGCCGCCGCCGCCGCAGGCGGCGAGAAGCATCGCGAGTGCGAGCAGCGCGGGTGTTGCGTAGGGGATGCGGAGGCGGGCACGGCGGATGAGGGAATGCGGTGTCATGGGGGTTCAGTCTAGCGGATCGCGGGCTGCGCAGAGCAGAGAGCAGGGAGCAGGGAGCAGAGGCGAGACGCCGGCAGCAAGCCGCAAACGGCGAAGGGCGGCCAGGAGAGAGCAGGGAGCTGCGAGCAGAGAGCAGTGGCGAGACGGCTGCTATTGCAGCGGTGAGTACGGCAACGGGTAGACGACGCGCAGGCGCTCGCGCGGCGCGAGCTCCCGAAGATCGCGGAAGAACTGCTTCATGCCTTCTGCGGCTGGGCTGTAGCTCGCCTGCCGGAGCGCCCCCTTCCAGACGTCGGTGATCTCGTTCTGCTTGCCGACGACAGTGCGCCAGCTTGCGACGATGGGCAACGCTTTCGCCGACGCCTCGAGCCCGGCGATGAACTGCGGCATCTTGCCGGGGCTCACGTCGAGTATCGCCAGCGAATACGCGCCGAGCGGCGTCTTCTGGCTCTCCGCTGCCGCAGCGCGCGTCGCCTCCGGCGATATCGGGCCCAGCGCCTCCATCAAGCGGGAGCGCCGCGCCGGGGCAAGCTCCTCGAGACGCGCCTCGCACGCTGCCCACTCGGCGTCCGCGGCCGCCAGCGTGCGGAAGGATCCGAGGGCTGCGAGGTCATCGAACTCCAGCACGTGCATGACCTGGCCAAAGACATCGGCGTCGCAGTACCACGCGGCGACGAGGCGCGCGCCAAGCCGCTGCCAGGACGCCGCCAACTTGTCCCGGGCGAATTCGACGAAGGCATCCATCGTTTCCGGGCTGGCCGGTGTGAGGTCGAAGGTCTCCTCGAGGTAGATCATGATTCCCTCCTTAGAGCGCGCTGCTGGTCAGTCCGTCTCCTGCCACCGCACTTCGTAGAGGCGGACGGCGTCTTCGAAGCCTTTGAGCAGCGTCTCGCCGCCGTCTGCGCTCGCTGGCCTAGAAACTCACAGACGGGCAGTAGGTACCCTGTGGCTCCTCGTACGGTCCGTAGGCCATAAGGTTCATTACCTTGCGGTTGCGGTGACCGGCGGCGAGCGCGCGGCGATAGAGCGCGCCCTGCCGCATGGGCACGAGGGCGTGCGCGTCCGGCATTGCGGCGGCGATACCGGCGATGAGCGCCAGCATGTCGTCGTCGCTCTCGGCGACGCCGTGGCCAATTGCGGTGCCGATGATGTAGCCGGTGATGCGGCCGCCATCGATCACGAATGCCGGGAAGCCGGCGGCGGCCAACGCCGCATACTCGCCCTTGCGGCTGATCCGATACACATCATTGCAGAGCGCGTCCATGGCAGTGTGGTCGGCGGGCGTGGCGGGCCTGAAGGCATCGTCGACGCGGCCGTCCGCGGCGAGCGTGAGGTAGGCGAGCGGCTCCTTCACCTCGAACCCGAGCGAGGCATACAGGGCGAGCGAGCGCATATTGAAGGAATCCTGGCACAGCCGCACCGACTCGATGCCTCGCTGTTTCGCGTGTGTGAGTGTGTCCTGCATCAGCAGCTTGCCGATGCCCTCGCCCTGCGCTGCGAGATCGACCGAGATGGGGCCGATACCGGCGGCGTCGCCCCACATGTTCATGAAGTTGGAGCCGCGTGGCGTATCACCATCGAATGCGCCGACGGCGTAGACGGCTTCCTGTTGCATGAGGAGCCCGACTATACCCTGGGTGAATTCGACGCTGGGGAAGTCCGGCGGGAAGCCGTGCGATTCGGCGATGTCCCTGAAGGCGTCGAAGCAGATGCGACCTAAGTCGGCGATATGCGCGGGCTGAGGGCGGCGAAGTTCGACGGCCATCCTGAGATCCTTTCCTAGTTGTTCGTGAATCGGATGGCGTATTAGAACAGCGTACTCAAACAGGTGCAACGTAGCGACCCCACTCCTCCCAGCGGACTTCGTAGAGGACGACGGTGGAGCGCTAGAGGTCGATGCGACGATGCTGCTTGCGTCAGCCGTCCTCGGGTCACTCGGAGTTCGTGGCGAGCTGCTGGAACGCCGATCCGGGCGGCCCGTCGTTGAGCCGCCGGAGAATCGCCGCGGCGCAGTCCTGGGGGCTCAGCAGGGACGTGTCGACTTCGAGATCGTAGATGCCGGGGATGTGGACGTCGCGCTGCCAGAGAAGGACGGGAGGCGGGATCGGCTCGTCCGGCGTTCCGGTCGCATACTGACCCTCTCGTCCGGCCTCGCCCGCGTTGCGCCGGTCCATGATGGTCTCGATGGGGCAGCGCACCCCGACGAACAGGACGGGCAGCCCGGCGAGGCGTCGCGCGCAGTGCGCGAGGACATCCTCGCCGTACGCGGCGTGATGGCCGACATCCACGACGACGTGGAGGCCGAGCCTGCTGTGCGCAGCGATGGAGTCGTACATGGCGGCGTACAGCACGGGGACCAGGGGCGCGGCGGGGTGCTGCGGTTCACCGGGACGCAGGCCGATGCCGGGCTGGTATCGGCGCGGCGTGACGTGCCGGACGAACGCATCGACGCCGAGATTCATCCACACGCCGTCGAAGGTGTCCTGAATGACGGCGGCGATGCTCGACTTCCCGGAGCGTGGCGCGCCGTTGAGGATGATGATCTGGCCGGGCTCAGGCGGCTGTTCGATGTGCGTGCTCCGTGTTCGGGTCGCGCCCACTAGTTCGCGGCGAGCAGCGGGAACACCACCTCGGTGCGCGGCGGCTGTTCTTCCGGCGGAGTCAGGTAGGCCTCCCACGGCGCGCCGCTGAGTACGCGTTGGTGCTCTTTCATCCACGTCTGGACGGCCGCATAGGCGGCAGCGACCTCTTCGTACGCACCGATGTGCAAGCAGACCGCGGCCTCGCCACCGGGCAACTCGCCGGGCTCGACACGCCCGGCGCGCGCCACAGGAGCCGCGACCGTGAACCCCGCTTCGATGGCGATGTCCGCCGCTTCCGGCGTGTAGCGCGCGAACGCGACACCGGCAGGTTGGGCGCCGGTCGCGCCGATCAGAGACCACACCTCGCTGAAGATGCCGCCGAGGGTGTCGGCAATCTCATCTCGGCGGCACTTCGCGCGGACGACCGCCGTGTGCTGGCGCTCAAGCAGCCTGACTTCGATGTCGTAGCCCATGCGTGGTCGCCTCCGCGGAGCGGTAGGCCCGTCCGATTAGATGTCGAGGTTCTTGACCTGGGTGGCGTGGCCCTGGATCCACTTCTTGCGCGGGGCGACTTCATCGCCCATGAGGGTGGAGAAGATCTCTTCGGCCTTCATGGCGTCCTCGATGCTGACGCGCAGCATGGTGCGGCGCTCGGGATCCATGGTGGTCTCCCAGAGCTGCTCGGGGTTCATTTCGCCGAGGCCCTTGTAGCGCTGGACGTGGGCCTTCTGGCCGTCCTTGAGCTTGGCCAGGTGCTGGTCGCGCTCGCTGTCGGAGTAGATCCACGTGTGCTGGCGGCCGACCTGGATGCGGAAGAGCGGCGGCTGCGCGATGTAGAGGTAGCCCGCATCGATCAGCTCGCGCATGTAGCGGAAGAAGAAGGTCAGCAGCAGCGTGCGGATGTGCGAGCCGTCGACGTCGGCGTCGGCCATGATGATGACGCGGTGGTAGCGGAGCTTGTTGAGGTCGACGGTGTCGCCGAAGCCGCTGCCGAGCGCGGTGATGAGCGCGCGGATCTCTTCATGGGCCAGCATCTTCTCCATGCGGGCCTTCTCGACGTTGAGGATCTTGCCGCGGAGCGGCAGGATGGCCTGGAAGCGGCGGTCGCGGCCGGTCTTGGCCGTGCCGCCGGCGGAAATACCCTCGACGAGGTAGAGCTCGCACTTGTCGGCTTCGCGCTCGGAGCAGTCGGCGAGTTTGCCAGGGAGCATGGTGCCATCGAGCAGGCCCTTGCGGACGACGAGGTCGCGCGCCTTGCGTGCGGCCTCGCGGGCGCGGGAGGCCATGATGCCCTTCTCGATGATGCGGCGGCCGTCGGAGGGGTGCTCCTCCAGGTACTGCATGAGCCCTTCGGCGACGGCGCTCTCGACGTGCGTCTTGACCTCGGCGTTGCCGAGACGGGTCTTCGTCTGGCCCTCGAACTGCGGTTCGGGAAGCTTGACGCTGATGACGGCGACCATGCCCTCGCGGACGTCGTCGCCGGTGAGGTTGGGGTCGTCGTCCTTGAGGAACTTCTGCTTGCGCGCGTAGTCGTTGAGGACGCGGGTGAGGGCGGAGCGGAAGCCGGTGAGGTGGGCGCCGCCATCGATGGTGTTGATGGTGTTGGCGAAACTGAATTCGACCTGGGCGAAGGCGTCGTTGTACTGAATCGCGGCTTCGATCTGCGTGGTCTCGATCGTCTTCTCGATGTAGATGGGGCGAGGGCTGAGCGTGTTGCGGCCCTTGTTGACGTGGCGCACGAAGCTCGCGACGCCGCCTTCGAAGCAGAAGTTCATGTCGCGCTCGCGGCCGGGGCGGCGGTCCTCGAAGCGGATCCAGATGCCCTTCGTGAGGTAGGCCATCTCGCGGAAGCGCTGGAGCAGCTGCTCGTAGTCGTAGTCGACAGCGTCGAAGATCTCGTCGTCGGCGAGGAAGGAGACGGTGGTGCCGGTGTGCTGCTGCTTGGGATCCTGGCTGGTCTTGAGCGCGCCCTTGGGGATGCCGCGCTCGTAGTCCTGCCGGTAGACCTTGTTGTCGCGCCGCACTTCGACGAACGTCTTGTGGGAGAGCGCGTTGACGACGGACGCGCCGACGCCGTGGAGACCACCGGACACCTTGTATGCGCCGCCGCCGAACTTACCGCCGGCGTGCAGCACCGTCATGATCGTTTCGAGCGCGGACTTGCCGGTGGTCTTGTGCTTATCGACGGGAATGCCGCGGCCGTTGTCGCGGACGGTGACCCAGTTGTTGGCCTCGATGGCGACCTCGATACGGCTACAGTAGCCGGCCATGGCCTCATCGACGGAGTTGTCGACGATCTCGAAGACGAGGTGGTGCAGGCCGCGCTGGTCGGTAGTGCCGATGTACATGCCTGGGCGGCGGCGGACAGCCTCGAGCCCCTCCAGCACCTGGATGTCGCTGGCGGTGTAGGAGGCAGCCTGCTGCTTGCCGCGCTTTGCGGCCGCCGGCGCATCCTCGACGCGTTGTCGTACCATGTGGCTCTTGTGTCCCGTCGCTACGTTGGAGGTTCTTGGGATCGAAAAGACCCGCGCGGTCCGCTCCGGTGCCGGGTCTGAAATTGCGGCTTCAGGTGGTCCCGCATTGCCCCTGATTCTACCACAAAACGGGGTGGCTGAGGGGGCGGATCGGGGGCGGAATGAAGCTGCTGGACCGGGGCAGAACCAAGAACCCAGAACCAGGAAACGACAGGCCAGAACCAAGAGCCCAGAACGAAGAACCAGGGTGCCCAGCGGGGTGCTGAAAGGCCCACGTTTCGGTCGCAAACCGGGACAGACGACGCGGCGCTGGCACGCGGGCCGGGAGTGCGGGTGGCGGGTGCGTCACATGGCCGGGCGGGGGCGCATCTGCTACAACGCGGGGAATTGGGCGGGCTCGCGAGGCGGCGGAGGGGGCGTGCGGCGCAATAACGGCATCATCCTTGGTCTCGCGGTGATCGCAGCGCTGGTGGCCGTGATCGTGGCGCTGCTGGTGCGCGCGGAATCCGCGGGCGCGCCGCCGACTGCGACGGCGGTGCGGGAGACGCGCACGATCGCCGAGGAGAACGCGCTGCCCGGATCGACCGACTGGCGCATCGAGCGATTGGCGCTGATCGGCGAGATCCAGGGGTACGCCGGCCAGGTGAGCGTGCAGCGCGGCGAGGCGCTCGACCTCTACATCAGCACCATGACCGAAGGCGCGAAGTACGAGGCCGACATCTACCGCATGGGGTGGTACGGCGGCGCCGGCGCGCGCTCCGTGCGCTCGATCAAGAACATCGAAGGCGAAAACCAGGGGCGGTGGGACCCGCTGCGCGGGACCCAGGACTGCAAGGCGTGCACGCTCGATCCGGGCACGCTGCTGGTCGAGGCGAACTGGAAGCGCAGCCTGCAGGTGAAGGTCGATCGCGACTGGGTGAGCGGCGTGTACGTGGTGCGGCTGCACGAGGTCGCGACGGACACGGCGGCGTACGTGATCTTCATCGTGCGGGACGATGTGTCGTCGGCGCGGGCGATGGTGCAGCTTTCGACGAACACGTGGCAGGCGTACAACACGTGGGGCGACGCGAGCACGTACGGGTCGTTCGGCGCCGACCGGTGGTACGTGGAGATGACGCGGCGGGCGTACCGGGTGTCATATGACCGGCCGTACGACGTGACCCTGCGCAACGCGAAGAACTATGGCGCGGGCGAGTTCTTCCAGTGGGAGTACAACTTCGTGCGGTGGGCGGAGTCGCGGGGCTACGACATGACGTACACGACGAACGTCGACGTCTCGCTGCGCGGCGAATTGCTCAAGAAGCACCGGCTGTTCATCTCGCTCGGGCACGACGAGTACTGGACGAAGCAACAGCGCGACGCGGTCGAGGCGGCGCGCGATGCCGGCGTCAACATCGCGTTCTTCAGCGGGAACGAGGCGTACTGGCAGGGCCGGCTCGAAGACTCGACGGGGGGCGTGCGGGCGCGCGTGTTGACGGTCTACAAGGACGCTACGCTCGACCCGCTGGCGCGTACCAACCCGAAGGAGACGACCGTGCTGTTCGCTGCTCCGCCGGTGAGCCGCCCGCAGAGCATGCTTTCAGGCTTGGCCTACGGCTCGAACACGACGCCGGACTACCAGCCGTGGCGGCCGGCCTCGACGGACTCGTGGGTCTTCGACGGCACGGGCATTGCGGCGGGCGACTCCTTCCCCGGCATCGTCGGCTACGAATACGACCACATGGCGGTGCCGTCCGAGCGGCCGGTGGGGCTGACGGTGGTTGGGAGTTCGGCGGTCAACGGTCTGCTCGGCAGCGACACGGCGGTGTCGTCGCTGTATCGGGCGGAGTCCGGAGCGACGGTGTTCGCGGCAGGCACCGTCGCGTGGTCGTGGGGGCTCGACGACTTCGGCCACGAGTCGCGCGGCCGCTACGCCGACGACCGGTTGCGGAGGATGACGGCGAACATCATGGATCGGCTCAGCGCCCCGCGGGAGGCGGCGCCGCTGGGGGAGTGAGGGCGGGGCTGTTCATCTCGCTCGGGCACGGCAGTTACGGCTGCCCGGCGTTAACGACCGCAGGTCAGGCGCCGAGGAGTTGTTGCAGGCTCTCGATGCCGCTGCTGACGATGTACGCCACGGTGATGTAGTTGATGGTCTTGCCGATGAGCATGACCGTCATGAAGCGGCGCATCGACATGCCGGCGACGCCCGCGGCGATGCCTCCGACATCGATCAGCGGGTTGGGCACAGCGGCGACGCAGAACACCGTCAGCGTGCCATGGCGCCGCATCAGCGTCACCAGGATGCGGCCGAGGCGGCTGTTGCCGATCACGGCGCGGCCGCCGACGCCCGTCGAGTAGCCGGTGAGCTCGCCGATGACGGAGCCGGCAGCGACGACGACGCCGATCGTCACGGGCTGAGGCACGTAAGGGATGGGGTTGAGGAAGAGGCCGAAGGTGATGCCCGCGAGCGCGCCGGGCACCGGCACGAACATCGACGCGGAGCCGATGACCGCGGAGACGAAGACGCCGAAGTAGCCGAGGCTCTTGACGAGCCTGACGCCTCCGACGGTGTAGGCGATGACGAGCGCGGCCGTCATGCCGAGCAGCGCCATAACGATGCCGAACATCGCCAGCCGCTGGTTCTCGGACGCGGAGATCACTTCGGCCGCGGCCGCGGCCTCCTCTTCCTCGAACCGTTCGAGCATGCGCTCGATACGGCGCTGGAGACGGATGCGCCGCGATAATCGTGTCTGTTCCGTGGGCTGGCTCACCGTGAAACGATAGCGGGTTTGGGCGCGTCGGGCGTGGCCCTAGCGCGTGCGGGCCGGCTATTCCAGGTGGAAGCGGTAGCCGACGTTGCGCACCGTCTCGATGAACGTGTGGGAGCGGTCTTCGATCTTGCTGCGCAGGCGCCGCACGTGGACGTCGACGGTGCGTGCGCCGCCGTAGAAGTCGTAGCCCCAGACGCGGTTGAGCAGTGCCTCGCGCGTGAACACCTTGTCGCGGTTGGTGGCCAGGAAGCGCAGCAGCTCGAACTCCTTGTAGGTGAGGTCGACCGGCCGGCCGGCGACGTAGGCCTTGTAGTTCGAGAGGTCGATGTGGAGGTCGCCGGCGCGGAGCGTGTTGTCGCTCTCGACGCCTGACCTGAGCCAGATCGCGCGGCGCAGGCGCGCTGTCACCTCCTCGGTGAGCGCGGGGTAGACGATGAAGTCGTCGAAGCCGGTCGAGAAGTCGAACGTGGCGAGTTGGTCGCTGCGAATCACGGCGAGCGATGCGACGCCGTGAGGCATATCGGCGGAGCGGAGCAGGTTGCGGATCGCGGGCACGTCGGTGCGGCCGAGCATGTTGAAGACGAGCACGGCGGGGGTTTCGGCGCGCGCGTCTTCGAGCACGCGATCCAGTGCGGCGTGCGCGACCTCGAAGCCGGCGTCCTCCAGCGACGCGGCCATGGGGCGCATCTCCTCCGACGCGTCAACGAACAGGATGCTGCTCACATCGACCCCTACACTAATGGTCGGAATTATAGCCGACTGGTCGCTGGTTGCTGGTTACTGGTGGGGGAATTAACCTCGCGTTGATTTGCGGTAATCCAACCATAATCGCGGCGGACTACGATGCGCAGCGATGGGAGTTGACAACGGTCTCGAACGACTGACCACGCGCACCTACCGCATCCGGCGGGAGCGTGACGGGGTTGCGAGCGCGGGCAAGCGGTTCTCATCGATGGTCCCGGCCCGAATGCGCGTCGCCGGGATCAGCAAGTTTGCCACGGGCGCGCAGCGGCAGGCCCGGTTCGCCGTACGGCCAGGGAAGCCTGGGTCCGCGTAACGCGCCCTCCTTCAGCGGTCCGCCTGCCTCCCGGGCGGACGCCCTCACCGAAGAGCCACGTCTTGCCCGGGCGTGGCTCTTCCCGTGCCGGCGGAAATCCCTCGGCAGGCTTTAACGCGCGGATAACCTTGGACTCGCTGGGCCCGTGTAGTATCGCCCTGATGCCGTGGTGGTACGGCAGTGCACGGTGAACCTTCCGATATGCGGAGACGTACATCGGGTGGCGGGGGACAGGCCAGACGTTGCGGGGCGTCTGGCCTTTCTTCTTGGCCGCCGCTCTCGGTCTGTCGGTGGCGCTCGCGTCGTTCGCCGGGGATCGGCGGCGATTGAGCGCGTGACATGGCGCGCCTATACTTCGCACGCTGATGCGGATTGGATTTGACTTCGATGGTGTGCTGTGCCTGACGCCGTTCGGGCGGCTGGCGGTGCACGCGCCGAAGCCGGTGCCGGACCTGCCGCCGGACTACGAGCGCTTGTACGCCGCGCCGAAACCGGCCGGGCCGCTGCGGCTCGGTGTGGAGTACCTGCGCTTCGGATGGCGGCGCATGGCGCCGGAGGCGGCCGCCGTGCTGCGCGACGTGTCCGACGGGAACGAGATCTACATCGTCACCGGGCGCAGCGTCGCGGGCGAGGCGCTGCGGCGGCGATGGCTGCGGCGGCACCGGTGGGCGGCGGCGGGAGCGCAATCTCGCCCGTACCTTCGAAGCCATTTTGGGAGCCGTCTTTCTAGATCAGGGTGTCATGTCTGCTCAGGCCTGGGCCCTGCGGGTGCTGGATTCGAGTTTGGCCGGTGCAGCGAGCGGACGCTTGAAGGACGATAAGTCGCGGCTGCAGGAAAGCGTGCAGGCCGGCGGGAAACGGGCTCCGACGTATCGCCTTGTCGCGAGTGCCGGGCCAGATCACGGGAAAGAGTTCGTCATCGAAGTAGTGGTGGATGGCGAAGTCTTGGCGAGTGGGCGCGGGATGAGCAAACGCGCCGCTGAAGAGGAGGCCGCGCGTGGGGCGTTGGAGAAACTGGGCCTTTGATATGCTGACCCCGTCATGATGCGACTGTTCGGGAGAAAAGAGAAGGTTGAAGCCAGCGTCATGAAAAGCCGGGAAGGCTTCTTCGGCCGCATCACACGTATCTTCGACCGTGCTACCGTCGACGACGCAGTCTGGGATGAACTGGAAGAGAGTCTTGTCTCGGCGGATGTGGGGATGACTCTCACTACAACCCTGCTGGCTCAGGTCAAGCAGCGCAGCGAGCGCGAGCATGCCCAAGATGGCGAATCGGTACGGCGGATCCTTCAGGATGAGATGGTCGCGCTCCTCAGGGTGCCGGCTGCGCCATCACCCCTCCAAGCAGAGAGTCCGAGTTTCCCCAATAAGCCCTACGTGGTCCTCGTTGTTGGCGTTAACGGCGCGGGCAAGACGACTAGCATCGCCAAGCTCGCCAATGCACTTGCACAGCGGGGGCAGTCGGTAGTCCTAGCGGCAAGCGATACCTTTCGCGCTGCGGCCGTGGAGCAACTCGAGATCTGGGCAAAGCGCGCCAAGGTGCAGATCGTCGCGCACCAGACCGGCGCCGATCCTGGTGCGGTGACCTTTGATGCGCTACAGGCCGCCAAGGCTCGCGGCGCCGACGTGGTCATTATCGACACCGCTGGTCGTCTCCACACCAAAAGCAATCTGATGGAAGAGCTGAAAAAGGTGCACCGGGTCATTCAGCGCTTTGACCCAACCGCTCCGCACGAGACCCTCCTCGTCCTTGATGCGACCACTGGGCAGAACGGGCTATTGCAGGCCAAAAACTTCACGACCGCAGTAGGCGTGAATGGCCTGGTCCTGGCCAAGTTGGATGGCACTGCGCGTGGTGGCATCGTGCTGGCTATCAGCGAGCAACTGCATCTCCCCATCCGCTTCATTGGGACCGGGGAGCAGATGGATGACATCGCGCCGTTCGAGCCCGCCGAGTTCGTGGAGGCGCTTTTCG
>Ga0080064_1001877_pt1 | contig 39054 bp, 28 predicted proteins | sample Subgrocontami54m_FD_69260 | JGI IMG/M metagenome (GOLD analysis project Ga0080064, IMG submission 69260) | Subsurface groundwater microbial communities from S. Glens Falls, New York, USA - GMW46 contaminated, 5.4 m (SPADES assembly) (version 2) ...
ACCAGCCGCGCCGCGCGCGCATAGCGGTAGACCCATTCCAGGATGGTGTCCTTGGAATAGCCGCGCGCGCCGTTGACCTGGATCGCCACGTCGGCGGCGTTGTGCAGCGTGTCGGCGACCTGGATCTTGGCCATCGACACTTCCTTGCGCGCGCGCGAGCCCTGGTCGAGCTTCCAGGCCGCGTGCATGGTGAGCAGCCGGCCGATCTCGATCTGGTGCGCGATCTCGCCGAGCTTGATCTGGATGTTCTCGCGGTCGGCGAGCTTGACGCCGAAAGCCTCGCGCTTGCCGACATATTCCTGCGCGATCTCCATGCAGCGCCTGGCGAAGCCGAGCCAGCGCATGCAATGCGTCAGCCGCGCCGGGGCGAGCCGGGCCTGGGCGTAGCGAAACCCCTCGCCGACCCGGCCGAGCACGGCGGTCTCGGGCACCCGCAACCCGTCGAGGCGGATCACCGCGTGACCGCCGGCCATGTACTGGTCGAGCGTATCGAGCACGCGCTCGACGACGATGCCGGGCGCGCTCATTGGCGCGAGAAACATCGTCGCGCCGGCCGGGCCGAGTGGGTCGCTGTCGTTCTTGGCCATGATGATCGCCATCTCGGCGCCGACCGCGCCGGTGATCAGCCATTTGGTGCCGTCGATGATAAAGTCGCCGGTATTGCCGCCGGCTCCGCCGACGCGGCGCGCGGTGGTCGTCAGCATCGACGGATCGGCGCCGGCGCCGGGCGCGGGCTCGGTCATCATGAAGCACGAGCGGATCGCGCCGGCGGCGAGCGGGCGCAGCCACTCCTCTTTCTGATGATGCTCGGCGACCTGCTCCAGCAGATGCATGTTGGCTTCGTCGGGGGCGAAGCAGTTCATCGCGATCGGCGCCAACGGCGAATACCCGGCCGCCTCGAACACCACCGCCCGGCCGCGATGATCGAGCCCGAGCCCGCCCCATTCGCGCCCGACATGCGGCGACACCAGCCCGCGCGCGCGGGCCAATGCAATAAGCTCGCGGCGGAACGCCTCGCTCGGCCCGTGCGCGCCCTGGCGCGGATCGGCCTCGCGCGGGATGATCTCGTCGGCGACGAAGCGCTCGGTGCGTTGCTTGAGTTCGAGCAATTCGTCGGGAATCGAGAAATCCATCGAATCCTCCCCCTAATGCGCGAACCCGGCGCGCGGCTTCTCCCGCGTCTGGCGGTCGGCCAGCACGGTCTCGCCGCCGACCATGCGCTGGCCGATCGCGACGAGCGGGACATAAGGCGGCGGGCAGTAGATGTCGATTCGCGAGCCGAAGCGGATGATCCCGACCCGCTGGCCGGCCGCCACCACCTGCCCGGCATCGAGGCCGCAGACGATGCGGCGCGCGACCAGCCCGGCGATCAACACGAAGGCGATGTCGGGACCGTCCTCGGGCTGGACGCGGATCGCCAGCCGCTCGTTATGCTCGCTCGCCTTGTCGAGGCTGGCGTTGATGAAGCGACCCTTGGTGTAATGCCGCGCCGCGATCCTGCCGGCGACCGGCGCGCGCGCGACATGCACGTCGAACAGGTTGAGAAAGATGCTGATGCGCGGCACCGGCGCCTCGCCCATGTCGAGTTCCGGCGGCGGCGGCATCGGGGCGACCGCGACGACGATACCGTCGCCAGGGCTGATCACGAGGCCGGCGCGGGACGGGGTCACCCGCCACGGGTCGCGGAAGAAATACGCGATCCACAGGGTCAGGATCAGCCCGAGCCACCCGCCCGGACCCCACAGCACGAACAGCACGATGGTCGCGAGCGCCGCCGCGGCGACGAATTTCCAGCCGTCCGGGTGGATCGGCGCGAGGATCTGGCGCAGCATCAGCCACGCCATGCGGCCCCTCTCCACCCTTCAGGGGGGAGAGGGAGGGGCCCGCCGCGCAGCGGTGGGAGGGTGAGGTGGGTGCTGACCAGCGCTCTGGCATCCCCCGCCTCACCCCGACCCTCTCCACCCCCGGGGGTGGAGAGGGAGTGACGTGCGCGCATCGCCTATCGCCCCTCGCGACGCCACGCCGCGATCAAGGCGCCGATCGTCAGCATTAGCGCCGCCAAGGCCGGCAATAGCGGTGTTTCGCTGAACCCGGTCACGACGTAGTCGCCGTTGTTGCGAAAGCCGATCCAGTTGGATCCGGCGGTCGAGCGTCCGGGGCCGACGCGGCGGATATCGGGCACCGAGCCGCCGCCGACCCAGAATACGCCGCCACCGGTCGCGGCGGCGACCGGGCCGAGCTTTTCGTCGGTGGCGCGGACATCGGCGAACTCGATCGGATTGAGCGCCCCGGCCGCGGCGAGCGCGGTGCGGGTGCCGTCGCCGACGCGATACAGCCCCATCTGGTTGACGGTCGCCGTGCCGGTGCCGCGGCCGCCTCGATCGGGGGTCAGGGTCAAAGTCTCGGTGGCGCCGTCGGGCGCGGTCACCGTCACCGGCCGGTCGTCCGGCTCGAGCGACTGGCGGGTGACGATCAGCCGGTCGCCCGCGATCACCGCGCGCAGATCGTTCTCCTCGAGGTCGGGTTCCTTCATCAGCCAGTAGGCCAGCCGGCGCAACAACTCGGTCTGCGGCCCGCCGCCCTCGAAGCCGCGCGCCCACAGCCACATCTGGTCAGACAACAATTGCGCGACCCGGCCCTGGCCGACCCGTTCGAGCACCAGCAGCGGCGCGCGGCGATCGCCGCTCAGCACCGCGGTGCCGTGAAGGACCCTCGCCTCGACCTGGCGGAACCAGCGCCCCCAGCCCGGAACCTCGCCCGGCTTGCCGGCGCCGGGAAGATCGGCGGTGACCGGGTGGCGGCGGCCGGCCTCGGTCAATTCGGGCTTGAACCCCTCCTCGTAGACGTTGCCGCTCGGCTCGGTCGGCAGTATCTCGCCGAGCGGCGTGCGGAACAGGCTCATCGGCGTGCCAAAGCTCGGCCCCGCCGCCTCGAGGAAGGCGCCGCCCTTGCGCACGTAGCGCACGACATTCTCGATATAGGCCTGCGGGATCACGCCGCGCCGGCTGTAGCGGTCGAAGATGATCAGGTCGAACTCGTCGAGCTTGACGTCGAACAATTCGCGGATCGGAAACGCGATCAGCGACAATTCGCGGATCGGCGTGCCGTCCTGCTTTTCCGGCGGGCGCAGGATGGTGAAATGAACCAGATCGACCGACGGGTCGGATTTGAGGATGTTGCGCCAGACCCGCTCGCCGGCATGCGGCTCGCCCGACACCAGCAATACCCGCAACCGGTCGCGCACGCCGTTGACGACGACCGCGGCGCGGTTGTTGGCCAGGGTCAGTTCGCGCGGCCCCGGCTCGACCTGCAATTCCAGCACGTTGGGACCGCCGTGATCGATCGGGATCTGGAGCGGGATGTCCTTGCCGATCGGCACCATGACCTGATGCGGCGACCCGCCATCCTTGCGCCAGGTCACCCGGGCCTGCATTTCCGGCGAGCCCGGCTTGGCGGGCAAATCCTCGACTCGGATCGCCAGCGACAATTCCTTGCCGACAAGGCCAAAGCTTGGCGCCTGGGCGACGACCAGCCGCCGATCGGCCTCGTCGCGCTGGCCCGACAATAGCGCGTGGACCGGGGCGCCGAGCTGCTCGGCGAGAAACGCCGCGTCGCCGACCGGCACGTCGTGGACCTGGCCGTCGGTGATCATCACGATCGCGGCGAGGCGCTGGCGCGGCACGTCCGACATCGCCCGGGTCAGTGCCGTGAACAGCCGGGTGCCGTCGTCGCCGGTGCCGGGCGCAGGCTTGCCGGCGCGCACCACCCGCAGATCGAGATCGCGCTCGCGCGCCAGCCGCTCGCTCAGCGCGGCCAATGCCGCCTCGCTCGCCTTGATCCGGTCGCCGATCCGCTGGCTCGCCGATTCGTCGACGACGATGATCGCGACGTCGCGCAACGGCGAGCGCTTTTCGATCACCAGCGACGGGTTGACCAGGATCGCGAGCAGCAAGGCCACCGCGGCGCCGCGCCACCCTAGGCCGCGCGCCCGCCGCCATGCCCCGATCGCCAGCACCAATATCGCGGCGGCGGCCAGCCCGGCGATCCATGTCCACGGCACCAGCGGCGCGATCGCGATCGTATAGGCGCCGGGGCTCATTGGCCCAACCGTTCGAGGATCGCCGGCACGTGCACCTGATCGGTCTTGTAGTTGCCGGTCAGCACGTACATGACCAGGTTGACGCCAAAGCGCAGCGACATCTCGCGCTGCAACTCGCCGCCCGGCACGATCGGGAAGGCGGGACGCCCCTGGCCGTCGACCGCCCAGGCGCCGGCCCAGTCGTTGCCGCCGACGATGACCCCCGCCACCCCGTCATTGACCCGGTCCTCGACCGGTTCGATCCACACCTGGCCGACATTGGCGCGGCCGGGAAACTCGTGCAGCAGATAGAACGATTTGGTCAGCACGTGATCGGTCGGGACCGGTACCAGCGGCGGGATCTTGATGCCGCCGACCAGCCGGCGCAGCCGTTCCTGCGACGCGGCGGCGGTGCCGAACGGCCCGGGGATGCGTTCGTTGCCGTCGCGCGTGTCGAACAGGATCGTGCCGCCGGTTTCCAGATAGCGATTGATGCGCTCGGCCGCCCGCGCCGACGGCGACGCCTGGCCCGACGTGACCGGCCAGTAGAGCAGCGGAAAAAAGATCAGCTCGTCGCGCTCGATATCGACCGCGAGCGGCTCGGCCGTCTCGACCGCGGTGCGGCGGTTCAGGATCGCGGTCAGGCCGAGCAGCCCGGCGCGGCTGACCGCGTCGACCTCCTCGGTGCCGGTCCTGACGTAGGCAAGGCGCAGTTCCGAGGTCGCGCGCACGACAAAATTGTCGTCCGCCCGCGCCGCCCCCGACGCCAGCGCGACCCCGAGCAGCAGCGTCGCCGCGATGCGCGAGGGGCTCCGCCGAAACAGGCCGCGCAGGGCGTAGGCGATCAGCAGGTCGGCCAGCGCCAGCAACAATGCCGCGACCAGCAGCGGTGGGCGGATGTCGGTTTCGCCGCCGCGCGTGAACATCTCGCGCGCGACCCCCGGCGGCAATTCCGCGATCGGCTTCAATTCTCCCACGCCGGCCGACAGGTTGAGCGCCCGCCGCATGTCGGCGACGCCGTAGAACCCGGGTGGGTGCCGCGGCGACGGCCTGGTCGCGGCCAGCTCCTTCCCGGCGATCGGTCGCGCCGTCGGCGGCGCGTGCTGGAGCCGACCGAACCCGTCGAGGGTTTCCAGCGGCGGCAACAACCCGTCGCCGGCCTCCATGACCCCCTGGCTCATGCCGACGACGCGGCGCAGCATTTCGACGAACAACCCCGACAACGCCAGGTTCGACCATTCGGCGTTGGCGGTGGTATGCACCAGCACGACCCATCCCTGCCCGCGCTTTTCGGCGGTGACCAGCGGCGTGCCGTCGACCAGCCGCGCCCAGGTCTTGCCCGCGAGATCGAGATCGGGCTCGGCCAGAACCTGGCGCGCGACGGTCACGTCGTCCGGCAATGCCAGCCCGGCGAACGGGGATTCGGGGGCGAAAGGCGCCAATTTCGCCGGTTTCTCCCACGACAACGCGCCGCCGATCGTGCGGCCGCCGCGCCGCAACCGCACCGGCAGCAGATGGTCGCTCTGCTCGGCGAGGTGCGGCCCGGCAAAGCGCAATACCAGGCCGCCCGCCTCGATCCACTTGCGAACTACGTCTTCCTCGGTCGCGGAAGCGGGCCCGGCATCGGAATACACCAGCACCGCCAGCTCGCGTTTGAGCAGGTCGGAGACCAGGCCGCGGCGGATCTCGGTGAACGGACCCAACGCCCGCTCGAGATAGAAATGCTCGCTCAACAGCGGCTGTCCGGCCGCGCTGGACGGCGCGGCGATGCCGACCGGCCGCCGCCGCCAGCGCTCGTCGGCGAGCAACACCGCGCCGGCGGTTTCCTCGCCCTCGATCTCGATCCGGGCGATCCGGTTGCGCAATTCGGTCGGCATCGCCAGCCGCACCAGCGCCTGGGTCGAAGCGGCCTCGATCGTCGCCGGATCGCGCGCCAGCAGGCTGCCGTCATCGGCGCTCGCCCGCACCATGACCAGGCGCGGCGCCGCCGCCGGCAAGGTGCGCACCGCGACGACCAAATCCCGTCCGGCCAACTCGCCGATGTCGGGCGCGAGCAGGCGCGGCGCCCCGACATCGCCGGCCGCGAGGTAGCGCAGCCCGGCGCCGGCGAGATACGCCGCCAGCGCCGCCGAGCCCTGGTCCTCGACCCCGTCGCTGAGCCATACCGCGCTTAGCTCGCCGGCGGAGGGCAGATTCTTGAGCCGGGCGAGCGCGGCCTGCCGATCGACCGGCCACGGCTTGGGCAGCAATGCCTCGACCGTCGCCCGCGCATCGGCCGCGCGGATCGGCACCAATGCCGGCGGCGGCAGGCCGGTCGCCGGCGCCGCGGTGGTCACGAGCACGATGTTGCGATCCTCGCGCGCGGCCTCCGCCAGCAGGTCGATCGCGGCGCTTTGCCGCGCGCTCCAATCCCGCGCCGCCGCCCAGCCGTCGTCGACGACCAGGATGATCGGCCCGCTGCCGGCGAGGCGCGATTGCGGGTTCAGCAATGGATGGGCCAGCGCGATGATGACCAACGCCGCCACGACGGTGCGCAAGAGGATCAGCCACCACGGCGTGCGGGCCGGCGTCTCGTCGCGCGGGATCAGCCCGAACAGCAGCCGGATCGCCGGAAACGGGATGCGACGCGGCGCCGGAGGCGTCACTCGCAACAGCCACCAGATGACCGGCAAAGCCGCCAACGCCGCCAATAGCCAGGGCGAGGCAAAGGCGAGCGAGCCGAGCGTCAGCACCGGTCAGTCTCGGGTGACAGTCACCGCCGCCGGTCCGCCGACAGCGCGGCATGCAACGCCAGCAGCGCCAGATGCGGAGGCCGGTCGGTCCGGTGCGTGGCGAAATCCCAGCCGACCGCGCGGACCAGCGCGATCAGCCCATCACGGTGCCGGCGAAAGCGCAGGGCGTAATCGTCGCGAATCCGCTCCACTCGGCTGATCACGATCTCGTCGTGGTCCTCGACCCCTTCGAAGCGGACCCGACCGGCAAAGGGCAACTCCTCCTCGGCCGGATCGACGATCTGCAACAAATGGCCCTTGAGCCCGGCGCCGGCAAAACGGGTGACGATCGCGTTGGTCTCCTCGAGCGGCGACAAAAAATCGCCGATCAAGACGAGTTGCCCGGCGCGCGGCAGCGGCTCGAAGGCGGGGAGTCCCGAGGGGGATGTCGAAAGCGATGCCGGCGTGCCGGCGCGGTCGTGCTCGAGCAGTTGGACCAGCCGACTCAGCGCGATTCGCCCGGTGATCGGCGCGACCCCGCTACCGAGCAGGCTGAGGCGTTCGCCGCCGCGCACCAGCAGGCTGGCCAGCGCGACCAGCAGCAATTCGCCGCGATCGCGCTTGGTCGGCCATTCGGCGTCCGGCAGGTAGGAGGCCGAGCTGTAATCCATCGACGCCGAGGAATCGCGCCACAGCCACACGCTCTGCGCCGCCTCCCATTCGGTCTCGCGCACGTAAAGCCGCTGCGATTTCCCGCTCTCGCGCCAGTCGATCCGGGTCGCGGCGTCGCCCGGCTGGTATTGGCGGAACTGCCAGAAGGTCTCGCCCTGACCGACCCGGCGCCTGCCGTGCACGCCCTGGGCCACGGTGTTGGCGACCCGTTCGGCGGCGACCAAGAGCGGCGGCAGCGCGGCGGCGGCCTGTTCCGCCCGATCGCGCAACGGCGCGCGCGGCGGTTGCCGCGACGGCAGCGGGTTCAGCGCCCGAACCGAGATCACCGCAGCGGCGCCATCATCTGCTCGATGACCTGGGCGACGCCGACGCCCTCCGCCCGCCCGGCAAAGCTGACCGCCATGCGGTGGCGCAACACCGGCGGAGCCAATGCCAGCACGTCGTCGACCGAGGGCGCGTAGCGGCCGTCGATCACCGCGCGCGCCCGGCAGGCCAGCATCAACGCCTGGCTGGCGCGCGGTCCCGGCCCCCACGCGACGAAGCGGCGCGGTCCCTGCGCCGCCGGGTCGGGCCGGCCGGAGCGAACCAGCGCCAGGATCGCGTCGACGACACTCTCGCCGACCGGGATGCGGCGCACCACATGCTGCGCGGCGATCAGATCGTCGCCGGTCATCGCCGCCCGCGGCGGCTCCTCGGCGAGCCCGGTCGTGGCGATCAGCATGCGCCGCTCGGACTCGATGTCGGGATAGTCGACGTCGATCTGCAACAGGAACCGGTCGAGCTGCGCCTCGGGCAGCGGATAGGTGCCCTCCTGTTCGAGCGGGTTCTGGGTGGCGAGCACATGAAACGGCCGCGGCAGCGGGTGATATTGCCCGGCGATCGAGACGCGTCCTTCCTGCATCGCCTGCAACAACGCCGACTGGGTGCGGGGACTGGCGCGGTTGATCTCGTCGGCCATCAGCAATTGGCAGAACACCGGGCCAGGGAGAAATCGGAACGAGCGCCGCCCGCTTTCGCTCTCCTCCAACACCTCGGAACCGAGGATATCGGCCGGCATCAGGTCGGGCGTGCACTGGATGCGCTTGTCGTCGACGCCGAGGATCGTTCCCAGGGTTTCGACCAACCGGGTCTTGGCGAGGCCCGGTACGCCGATCAGCAGCGCGTGCCCGCCCGACAGCAATGTGATCAAGGCTTGCTCGATCACCTCGTGCTGGCCGAAAATGACCGCGCCGATCCGCTCGCGGACGAGGCTCAGGCGCTCGCCCAGCGCTTCGACCTCGGCGACGAGATCCGCCGGCGAGGCATTGATGGGTGCTGTTGAAGTCAAGCCGTCCGCTTCCTTTTTTAAACCGCTACCGCAATTCCAACCGCGACTGCATAAAAGAGACTGATGGAAAACCCGGTTCCGGGCAATTCCCCCGCAAATCACCTGCCAAGCGGCCCGCGGCGGCTGCCGGTTGAGTGCGGCGATTTCGATATTCGCATCGCGCGCGACGGCACCTGGTTCTATCGCGGCACGCCGATCCTGCGGATGCCGCTGGTCAAGCTCTTCGCCTCCGTTCTGCGCCGCGAGGACGATGGCGCCTATTGGCTCGTCACCCCGGCCGAGCGCGGCCGAATCATCGTCGAGGACGTGCCCTTCATCGCCGTCGCGCTGACGGCCGAAGGCGAGGGCCGCGCGCAGGAGCTGATCTTCCAGACCAATCTGGACGATATTGTGACGGCGGGTCCAGACCATCCGCTGCGGATCGTCACCGCTGCCAGCGGCGAGCCGGCACCCTATATACTGGTGCGCCCCGGGCTCGAGGCGCGGTTGGCGCGGCCGGTCTTCTACGAGCTGGTCGATCTCGCCGACGCCCAGCGGGGGCCCGGCGACAGCGAGTTCGGCGTGTGGAGCGGCGGCATGTTCTTTGGGCTCGGCGACCCCGGCGAGGAGTGAGATCGTGGTTCGTGCCCGCGCGATCGAGCGGCTGACTCTGCGACAGCACGGAAGGCGCGGCTTTGGCGGCTCCGCCGACCCCGAGGAGGCGGCGGCGGCGCGCTGGGCCGTGCGCGGCGACCGCGAGGTCACTCCCGACATGACCGCGCCAAGCACCGCGCTGCGGCCGGCGGCGGTGCTGGTGCCACTGATCGACCACGCCGCCGGCATGTCGGTATTGCTGACCCAGCGCACCGCGCACCTCTCCGCCCATGCCGGGCAGATCGCGTTTCCGGGCGGGCGGATCGAGGCCGACGACGAGGATGCGATCGCCGCCGCGCTGCGCGAGACCGAGGAGGAAGTCGGCCTGCCGCGCGGTCACGTTAGCGTGATCGGCCGGCTTGACACCTATATCACCGGCACCGGGTTCGAGATCACGCCGATCGTCGGCATCGTCGCGCCGCCGTTTCCGCTGGCGATCGATCCGTACGAGGTCGCCGAAGCCTTCGAGGTGCCGCTCGACTACATCCTCGACACGCGCAATCACCAGCGGGTGACCCGCGAATCCGCCGGCCGGCGGCGGATCTTTTTCGTGTTGCCGTACCAGGGACGCAACATCTGGGGGGCGACGGCGGGGATGCTGGTCAATTTGGCCGAGGTATTGGCGGATTGAGGCGAGGCCGGTGCGAGTCTTCTTGACCATCGTATTGCCGCTGGCGCTGCCGACCGTGCTTTACTTGCTGTGGCTGCGGGTCGCGCGTTGGTCGGATGTCGGTGGCGTGCTGCAGTGGCGGGTCCTGCCCTGGGCGTGGCTGGCGATGGCCGGCGCCGTCTCGCTGGCGATCGTGTTGTTTGTGGTGACGGTTCATTACGGCACGCCGATACCGGGGGTATACGTGCCGCCGCATGTCGAGGACGGCCGGATCGTCCCGGGGCATATCGAACCTGGGCCGAAACCGTGACCGGCGCGGGGTGAACGCCCTGCCGATCCCTCCTTCGTCGCCGCCGGGCTGGCCGCCGGCGTGGCTGGCCGAGCCGGCGACGCGGGCATTGGTCGCCGCGTTCGCCGCGGCCGGGATCGCGATCCGCTTTGTCGGCGGCGCCGTGCGCGACGCGTTGCTGGCGCGCCCAGAGCTAGAGCACCCAGGGCTAGAGCACTCGGGGCTAGAGCACCCGGGGCTAGAGCACCCGGGGCTAGAGCACCCGGGGCTAGAGCACCCGGGGCTAGAGCACCCGGGGCTAGAGCACCCGGGCCGGGAACGCGGCGATGTCGATCTGGCGACCCCGGCCCGCCCCGAGGCGGTCATCGCCGCGCTTGGCAAGGCCGGCATCAAGGCGGTGCCAACCGGGCTCGCGCACGGCACCGTCACCGCGGTGTTTCCCGACGAGCAACCGCCGCGTCATTTCGAAATCACCACATTGCGCCGCGATGTCGCGACCGACGGCCGCCACGCGATCGTCGCCTTCGACGCGGATTGGGGCGCCGACGCGGCGCGGCGCGATTTCACGATCAACGCGATCTATCTCGACCCCGACGGCACGATCCACGACCCGGTCGGCGGGCGCGCCGATCTCGCCGCGCGGCATGTGCGCTTTGTCGGCGACGCCGCGACCCGCATCGCCGAGGATGTGTTGCGGCTGTTGCGCTATTACCGCTTCGAGGCGTCCTTTGGGGATGGGGCCGGCGACCCGGCGGCGCGCGCGGCGTGCCGCGACGCGGTCGACCGGTTGCCAACCCTGTCGGCCGAGCGGGTCGCGCATGAGCTCGTCGAGCTGCTGATCGCGGCGGAGCCGATCCGGGCCCTGGCGATGATGCGCGACGACGGGGTGCTCGCGGCGATCCTGCCCGAGGCCGACCGGATCGACCGGCTGGAGCGGCTGATCGCGCTGGCGCCTGATTCGGACCGGGGGCCGGACCCGCTGCGCCGGCTCGCCGCGCTGGTAGCAGCCGATCGCGACGGCGCCGACAGGCTCGCCCGGCGGCTGCGGTTCTCGACCGCGTGGCGCGAGCGGCTGGTCCGGCTGATGCCGCCCTGGGAGATCGATCCGGCGGCCGGCGCGCCCGCGCAGCGTCGTTCCCTCTACAGGCTCGGGGCCGAGGCCTATCGCGACCTCGTCTTGCTGATGGCGGCGGACGGGGGCATCCCCGTCGGGCGCGTCGACGAGTTGCTTGACCTCGCGTCGCATTGGACGCCGCCGGTGTTTCCGATCGGCGGCGATGACGCGACCGCGCTCGGCATCGCGCCCGGGCCGCGGATCGGCGAGATGCTGGAGGCCGTGCGCCAGTGGTGGGCGGAGGGCGATTTCACCGCCTCCCGCGATCAATGTCTGGAGCGGCTGGGTCTGGAGCGGCTGGGTCTGGAGCGGCTGGCCGGGATCGCCGGTCAGCGCACCGAGCGCCCGCGATCCTGACGAGCGCCGCGCGCCGCCATCTGAGACCGGAGGATCATGGGCGCCACCGTCAAGACCTTGTCGCGAATCATCGATCTCCGCGAGCGCGGGCTATTGCCTCCGGGCGCCGCGATACTCGACCTCGGCGTTCAGGAAATCAATGCCAAGGGCAGCGAGGACTATATTCGCGAATTCATCGAATATTTTTCCAGTAGGGATGGTCTAAAGTCGTCGGGGTCCTATACCAGAAAAGAGATTTCCCGATTTGCCAATCAGTGCTTTCTCGGCGCATTGCTGGAGGCGTGCGGGTTCGAGTATCGGTCGATCGACCTGTTCGAGGCCTACAACACGATCCTGTTCGACCTGAATCGTCATCGCCCGCCCGAGGATCTGCGCGGGCATTTCGACCTGGTGACCAATCTCGGCACCACCGAGCATGTGATCAATCAATCGCTGGCGATGAAATCGATCCACGACCTGACCAAGCCGGGCGGGCTGATCTATCACGATTTGCCGATGTCGGGGTATTACCTGCATGGGTATTTTTCCTATAACCCATTATTTTTTCAGCATTTGGCGATAGCGAACGACTACGAGACGATCCTCGAATCCTATTCGATGGAACCCGGCCGGACGACCCCGCGCTTCATGATCGAGAACGGCTATCCCGATGCCCGGTTTTGCGATTACGGGGTGGAATACATCGTACGCAAGACCACCGACCGGGCGTTTCGCATGCCGTTCGATCCGGCCACCAGCGTCGATCCGGCCAGCCCCATCTGGGCGGAGGCCGGCCAAGCCGGCGGCGACGGCGTGGTGCCGGCCGTCGCCGCGCTGTCCCGCGGCGGCTACTCCCTCGCTCAGACCGCATCGCTGGAGCGCGTCTCGGGCTGGTCGTTGCAGCGCGAATTATTGCGGCGCTATCGCAAGCGAATCACGCGCTGGTTCGGGCGCTGATGCCGGCCGTGGCCGCCCGGATCGCGCGCCACACCCGCTCGGGCGTCGCCGGCATGTCGATGTGGTCGATGCCGAGCGGGGCGAGCGCGTCGAGGATCGCGCCGACGATCGTCTGCGGCGCAGCGATGCACCCGGCCTGGCCGGAACCCTTGACCCCGAGCGGGTTCGACCGGGTCGGCAATTCGACCAGGGTCACCGCGAGATCGGGCAGATCGTCGGCGCGCGGCAGCGCGTAATCCATCAGCGAGCCGCTCAACAACTGGCCCGAATCCGGGTCGTAGACCGTGTGTTCGAGCATCGCCTGGCCGATCCCCTGCGCGACCCCGCCCTGGACCTGGCCGCTGGCCAACAGCGGGTTGATCAGCCGGCCATAATCGTCGACCGCGAGGTAGCGTTCGAGCGTGACCCGCCCGGTTTCGGGGTCGATCTCGATCTCGGCGGCATGGCAGCCGTTCGGGAAGGTAAACAGGTCGGAACGGTTGAGCCCCTCGCCGTCGATGCCCGGGGTCATGCCGTCGGGCAGATTCGCCGGATCGGCGGCGGCCTCGGCCAATTCGAGCAAGCCGATGCCGCGCCCGCTCGCGGCCACGGTGAAACGGCCACCGGCGAAATCCACCGCCGCGGCATCGGCCTGCAGCAGATGCGCGGCGATCGCCCTGCCCTTGGCGATGACCTGCTCGGCGGCCAGCGCGAGCGCGGTGCCGCCCATATGCATCGAGCGCGCCCCGCCGTGGCCGTTGCCGCTCTTGACCGCGCGGGTGTCGGCCTGGACGAAGCGGAACGCCGCGATCGGCAGCCCCAGCAGATCGGCGGCGATCTGCGGATAGCTGGTCTCGTGGCCCTGGCCGTTCGATTGCGTACCGAGCACGAGAGCGACCATGCCGTCGGCGGCGAAGCGGATTTCCGCGCGCTCGCCGGGGGTGCCGCGCGCGGTCTCGAGAAAGCAGGCGATGCCGAGCCCGCGCAACCGGCCGCGCGCGGCCGCCTCGGCCCGGCGCGCCGGAAAATCACCCGCCAATGCCTGGCGCGCCGCGCGGTCGAGATTGGCCGCGAACTGGCCGCAATCGATGTTCATGCCGAGCGCGCTCTTATACGGGAATTCGGCGATCAGGTTGCGCCGGCGCAACTCGACCGGGGCGATGCCGAGTCGCCGCGCGGCCAGCTCGGCCAGGCGTTCGATGATGTAGTTGGCCTCGGGCTTGCCGGCGCCGCGATAGGCATCGATCGGCACGGTGTTGGTGAAGGCGCCGCGCACCGCCATGAACACCGCCGGGATCGCGTAGACCCCACCCATCGCGGTCGACGGCGAGTTGGTCGAGCTGCCCGGCCCGTTGGTCGACAGATAGGCGCCGAGATTGGCGATCGTGTGGACGTCGAGCGCCAGGAACCGACCCTCGCTGTCGAGGGCGAGGCGGGCGGTGGTCAGGTTGTCGCGCCCCTGCGCCGAGCTGACGAACTCCTCGGCCCGCTCGGCGGTGAATTTGACCGGCCGGCGCAGACGCCGCGCCGCCCACAGCACCAGGACCCATTCGGGATAGAGGAAATTCTTGACCCCGAACCCGCCGCCGACATCGGGCGCGCTGAGCTCGATCCGCTCGGGCGCGAGGCGGAACACCGCATCGGCGAGTTGCCGACGCAGGCTGTGCACGCCCTGCCCGGTCAACACCAGGTCGAGTCGGTCCGCGGCCGAATCGTAATCGCCGATCGCCGCGCGCGGCTCGATCGGCGCGACGACGAGCCGGTTGTTGACCAGCGCGATCTCGACCTGGTGCGCGGCGCCGGCGAAGGCGGCGTCGACCGCCGCCCTGTCGCCGCGCTCGAAGCGGAAGGCGAGGTTGCCCGGGGCGGCGTCCCAGAGTCGCGGCGCGTCCGCCGCGAGCGCCGCCGCCGCGTCGACCACCGCCGGCAACGGCAGATAGGCGACGACGACGCGCTCCGCCGCGTCGCGCGCCTGGTCGCGCGTGTCGGCGACGACCAGCGCGACCGGGTCGCCGACATGGCGCACCCGGTCGCCCGCGAGTGCCGGGCGCGGCGGCACGATCATCGGGCCGATCGTCGCGACCTGGGCGATGCACGGCAGCGGCCCGATCGAATCGGCGGCGAGATCGGCGGCGGTGAAGACGCCGCGAACCCCGGGCAAGGCCCGCGCCGCCGCCGTGTCGATCGCCTCGATCGCCGCGTGCCCGTGCGGCGAACGCAGGATCACCGCGTGCAGCTGGCCGGGCAGGTTCAGATCGTCGACATAGCGGCCGCGCCCACGCAGGAACCGTTCGTCCTCGAAGCGGCGCACCGAGCGCCCGATCTGGCCATCGTCCATCGGTTCTCCCGCCGCCGCTATCGGCCCGGCGCGGCCACTCGCCTCGGATTTAATCTCTTTCGCGGGGTTGTCGCGACAGGTATTGTCGAGGCTTCGCAGGGCGATCGGAGCGTGGGGGACAATGGGGGGACGCCGCTTCGTTATCGAACTGGTCAAGCCGTCGCATTACGACGATGACGGCTATGTTATCCAGTGGCTCAAATCGTGGATCCCGTCGAACTCGCTGGCCTGTGTTTACGGCATCGCCCAGGACGTCGCCCAGCGCAAATTGCTTGGCCCGGATGTCGAGGTCGAGATCAACGCCTATGACGAATGCCACACGGTCATCCCGATCAAGCGCATCACCCGCCGCATCAAGGAGGCGGACGCCGGGATCGTCTGCCTGATCGGAGTGCAGTCGAACCAGTTTCCGCGTGCCGCCGACATCGCGCGCCAGTTCCGCGCCGCCGGCGTGCCGGTCGCGATCGGCGGATTTCATGTGTCGGGCTGCATGTCGATGCTGGACGAATTGCCGCCCGACATCGCAGCGGTGCGCGACATGGGCGTCGTGCTATTCGCCGGCGAGGCCGAGGGCAGGCTAGGCGAGTTCCTCTCCGACGCGCTCGCCGGCACGATGAAGCCGATCTACAATTTCATGAACGATCTGCCCGGATTGCAGGAGCAGGTGACGCCGTTCCTGCCGATCGAGATCGTCAAGAAGTACAACGAGACGTTCGGCGCGTTCGACGCCGGGCGCGGCTGCCCGTTCCAGTGCAGCTTTTGCACGATCATCAACGTGCAGGGGCGCAAATCGCGCTGGCGCGACGCCGATGACGTGGAGCGGGTGGTTCGCGCCAACCTGGCCCAGGGCGTCTATCGGTTCTTCATCACAGACGACAATTTCGCCCGCAACCGCAACTGGGAAGCGATCTTCGACCGGCTGATCGAGATGCGCGAACAGGAGGGGCTGACCCTCCATTTCCTGATCCAGGTCGACACCCTGTGCCACCGCATTCCCAATTTCATCGAGAAGGCGGCGCGCGCCGGCTGCAGCCGCGCCTATATCGGGCTCGAAAACATCAACCCGGACAATTTGCTCGCGGTCAAGAAAAAGCAGAACCGGGTGCACGAGTACCGTGAATTGTTCCTCGAGTGGCGCAAGCACAAGGTCATCACCTATGCCGGCTACATCCTCGGTTTTCCGAACGACACCCCGGAGCGGATCGCCCGCGATATCAGGACCGTGCAGGAGGAGTTGCCGGTCGACGTCCTCGAATTCTTCATCCTGACTCCCCTACCCGGCTCGGAGGACCACCAGAAGCTTCATAAAAAGGGGATCTGGATGGACCCCGACATGAACAAATACGATCTGGAGCACGTCACCGCCCACCATCCGGTCATGTCCGACGCGCAATGGCAGACGCTCTATCGCGACGCGTTCGACATGTATTACTCGACCGAGCATATCGAGCGCATGTTCCGCCGCGCCAAGGCGTCGGGGATCAAGCCGGTGCGGCTCGTCAACCACGTGCTGCAATTCTATTTCATCTTCAAGCAGGAGAAGGTGCACCCGCTACAGGGCGGGCTGTTCCGCCGCAAGGTGCGCTCGCAGCGGCGCTCGGGCCTGCCGCGCGAGAACCCGCTGATCTTCTTTCCGCGGCGGGTGTGGGAGGTGATCGACACCCACGTCAAACTGGTGTCGTTCTATCTGTACCTTCACCGCATCCGCAAAAAGGTCGAGCGCGACAACCGGCCTTATACCGACCGCTCGCTAACCGTTCCCGATCTGGACAACGGCGAGGAAGAATCCGCGTTTTCGCCACCGGTGAAAAAGCCCGCCCCGGTCGCGGCATAGCGAGCGTTCTAACCCCCCGGCGAGACACACCCTTGGATGCTCCTTGAGCCTCGCCGTGGTGGCCCAACCGGTTGTCGCGTACCATTTCCTCGACCGCCGCCGGCGTCAGCGGGGGCTTGCCGCCAGGGCGCGTCGCGTCGTGGAGAAGCCCATCGACGCTTTCGGCCATGAACCGCGCCTGCCAGCGCCATCGCGCCGACGCCATCGGCGCTCAGCAACACAATCCGAGCCCGCTGGACATGTTTCTGCGGCCGGTTGCGATCGCCGACGATCGCAGCCAATCGCTTTCGATCCTCGTCGCCGAGAATAATACGGACGGTCTGTGCCATGACCCGAGCATCGCATGGCTCCAAGCCGCTGTGAATCCTATGTTTACGTCAGTGCACTAGCCCATTCACCTTCCTACGCGATCTAAGGACCGGACACGAAATTCCTTGAGCGGGTTGTTGAACAGGCAGTGAACCGCCTTTTGCGGGCTGATCGCGGTAAATTTGGCGACGTGATGCGCCCAGCATTGAATAACGTGCCGGAGCGGCTGGGTGCCCTCTCCGATCCCGGGCGTGATCGTGTATTCGCCGGGTTGTATCTCGGGCCAATCGAACTCGAGCTGGATCAGATGTTCCCCGGCGGCGAGGGGAAATACGCCATCGGATACGCTGCAGGTGTTCTCGCCGCAAATCCACGTTCCGAGCCGATCGGTGAGGATATAGCCGGCGAGGACATGCGCCTTGGGGACAAGACAGGTTACCCACGAGCGCACGACGATGCGATCTCCGGCCTGGACTGTCCCGATCGGGAGATCGGCGGCATCGGTAACGGCGACGCGGTCGATACGGATATCGCCGGCCCCGCTTCTCTCCGCCGCCTGCACCTCGCGCCACGGCAAGTCGGCGAGGGAGCGGCGATCGAGGTCGGCTTTCGGCAACGCCGACACGGGTGTCGGGGCGGCGGCCGTCGGACCGCCGCTCTGCGCGTTGTGCGCCATTCGGATATAGAACTCTACCGCGTCCTTGCTCGATCCGCCGAATACGACCTCACCCTGATTGAGAACATAAGCCCGATTGGTGGCGGTAAGAACCGCTTGCAGGTCGTGAGTCACAAGTACCTTCGTGACTCCGTGCATGCCTTGTTCCATGTGCCGCATGCATTTTTGCTGAAAGAAGATGTCGCCGACGCTCAGCGCCTCGTCGACGATCAGGATTTCGGGCTGCAGGCAGGCCGAGACGGCGAATGCCAACCGCACGACCATGCCGCTCGAATAGGTCTTGATCGGTTGGTCGATGAAATCGCCGATCTCGGCGAACTCGGCGATTTCGCTGAATTTGGCATCGGTCTGCCGCCGGCTCATCCCGCGGATGGCGGCATTCAGATAAACATTTTCCCGGCCGGTGAATTCGGCGTCGAAGCCGCTGCCCAGCTCAAGCAGCGCCGCGACGCTCCCGTCCACCGCTACTTCGCCGTCGGTTGGCCGCAACGTCCCGGCCAGGATTTGGAGGAGCGTGCTCTTGCCGGAGCCGTTGCGCCCGATGATGCCGATGCTCTCGCCCTTGCATACCTCGATGGACACCTCGCGCAGTGCGTAAAAATTCCGAAACGCCTGATGCGACATGCGTTCGCAGAGGTCTCGCGCGGCACTCGGCAAGAAGGGCAATTGGCCGAGCCGGCCCAACAGCGGCCCGTGCAACCTCGCCGCCGGCGAAGACCAAACCGTGTAGGCTTTCGAGAGGCTGTTGGTGCGAATGGCGACCGGGGAGTTCATGCTGGGCGCCTTCGCCTAACCGCCGTTATCCGCCGAACAAAAGAAATTTGAGATCAACTCATCCCTAAAAATCGTTGGTTCCCTGCGTAATCGGTCACGGAATCCATCAAACTCGCGGGTCCTTCGCTCGAAATTCGTGAAGATATCGGTGATGATATCGCGGCATTGCGATACATAATTTTCGGAACGCGGATCGATTTTATAATTTTCCGGGATCATCAGATCCTCGTCGAACACCGCTGCGCCCCGCCGTCCCGCGACGACACAGGCGCCGCAAAGCGCCGCCTCGCTCGGCAGGCGCTCGCGCCCAGGAAAATATCCGAAATCGAGGTAAATTTTGACGGCGCCGAGCGTCGCGCGGACTTCCTCGTGCGACATGCCCTGGAGCGCGACCCATTCGATGCCCGGCAGTGCGTCAATGATCGCCCGCGTGTATTGCATACCCTTGGCCGGATTATAGGCGATCGCGTCGCGGCGGACTCCACCCGCTCGTTGCCTCAGGAAGATCGCGTTAACCGGATCATGCAACGGCTTACTTTCGATGCGGTGTTTCCGCAGAAACGTGGCGGCGTAGGCCGAGGGGCTGTAATGCGCGATTTTCCGCAACTCCGGCCAGTTGGCCCGACGATCGGCGATGCCGAACCGGCTCTTGAAACCATGGATGATTTCTCGCCGTCTTAGCTGCCCGTCGCGACCGGTTGCACCGAAGAAATGGTCGACCGAGAGCCACCAGAGCGCTTTATCGGCGCGACGGAAGCGCCGGATGTGATCGGACATCGCCTCGGGAAGCAGGATCAGATTGTCGGCCGCGTCCGCTGGCTGGCGGGCCGGCACCTGATAGTAGCGGCGATAAACTTCCGGAACGTCCGCCGAAACCCCAAGTGGCACGTAACTGATATAGGCCGGCGCCCCCAACTCGTTGAGCGTATGAACCAGCCGATGCAGTGCGTCGGGGCCCCCGCTCACGGCATTGGCGCGGGCGAGAACAAAGATCGCGGCGTATTTGGGCACTGGCTGCGCCATCGCGGTGTAACTGCTGCCCGCTCTCAAGGCTCGATTCTGGCTCGCGGCATAGCTCTGCGCCGGCCCGCCAGCAGGCGTCGGTAGGCCAGGCACGTCAACAGGTGTTGCAACGGGAACGATGTCAGCAGGGACGGCCTGGGCAATTCCCGATATCGGATCATCTCACGGGCGTTGCCGAACGGAGACAAGAGGAGGCGACTTAGCGCCGTCGTCAGCGGCCGGCGGCGGATTTGTTCCCACCTCCTTGGCCAATTGGGGTCATCCCATCGCCAGCACGGCAGATCGGTCGGCCGGCCGAGCAGCGATCGCGCGATTTCCTGGTGCCAGCGGCGGACTTTCGGCCGCGCGATCGTGTAGCGGATTCCGTACGAGGGGCGTTCAGGCTGGTGGTGCAACACCAGATCAAGCTCCACGAATCGATTATCGGGAATAGGGCCTTGGTCGGCCATGCCGAAGTATCGTACGCGCTGACGATGTACCAGGCATACGCGCCGCGGCCAGTTGGCCGTGCGTGCTCGCCTTCCGTCCCATAAAGGCCAGATGCAGGTGTACCCGGAGACGCCTGCGTCCGGCTCCGGCACGCGTCGGAAATTCCGAAGCCAAGCACATAATTCTTCGCCGGGAAACTCGTCGGCGTCCCAGCGCAATATCCAATCGTGCCGCGTCTGCGACCAGGCAAAGGGCCAGTGCGGCTCCTGCTGGAATTGGCGCGGCCGTTCGAAGAACCTGCCGCCGCGACTTTCGACGAGGGATCTGACGCCGCTATCGTCGATCCCGTCATGCACGACGACGAGGTCGTCGTAGCAGCCCTCCGCCCGCTCCAGCAACCGCTTGAGCAGGCCTCGTTCGCGATGCACGCAAACCACCAGCGAGAGCTCAGGCACGCGCGCTCCTTCCCCCTTTGAAGCGCCACAACCTACAACACTCGCACCGCGACATCAGCCCGACACTTACCGGCGCCGCCTCGGCGCGCCTAGACGGTCGCCGATGTGGCTCGTTCACCGAGCAGATGACGGCAGAAGGCAAGCCAATCCCGCACGATCGCCTCGATTCCGTAGACCTCGAAGGCGCGAGTCCTGGCTTCCTGGATCAACCGTTTGGCGCGCGGATAATCCTGGGCGAGCTGCTCTATCCGCGCCGACCACTGGAGTTCGGACGCGACCAGGAAGCTGGCCGGCAATCGGAGCCGCTCGATCGCCCGGCGGTTCTCCGCCGTGTCGCTGGCCAGGAACGGCAGGCCCAGCCCAACGCATTTGACCAGCCGGTTGGCGTTCTTGGCCCGCGTCTCATCATTGAGAGAGACCGGCAAGAGCGCGAGATCGAAGGTGACGAGATGCTCGTCGATCGACTTCAAAGAGTATTCGACATCGCCGCCGCGGGTGATGGTCGTCACCGGCCGGGTCAGGCGCAGCTGGCGGAGCATCCATAGATTTTCCGGCATGCCGAACCAAACCAATCGGCCGCCCCAGTGGTCATGCCGATGCCTGATATCTTGATCGACGACGTCGACGGGGTTGTCGAGCAACGACGTATCGGTATTCCACTGGGCCATCATGGTTCGCAGGAATTCCGAGCCGGCCGTCGCGCCGCTCGCCGCGCCAACAAACCGTTGGATCTGTCGAGCCTCGCGAGCGGAGAACAGCGGATCGTTGTCGTCCAAATCGTAGACGACGGGCTTACCGGACCATTTCGCCCGCCATAGCGTCAGCCATGGACGAACCTTCTGGCAAACATGCAAATCAAAGGCGCTCCCGCCATTCATCGATGTCCGCCAACCCAGAAGGTTCAAATAATCCTCGATCATCCAAGCGCGAAGCCGCGAACTGGCTCGGGACAGGTCGCCGCGCGTGTCGAACCTGATCGCCACCGGCTTTCCCGCCGGGTAGAGGCAGACTAACCGCACATCGGTGAAGCGGACGGAACACCCCGGGCGGTCGGGACCGAAGATCGAGATTTCCAGGGTTCCCGTTGGGAGCGACGTGGAAAGCTCGAATTCCAGCCGATGCCGCGCCCATTCCGCTGAAACGTCGAAACAAACTTCGGCGACACGATCCGTGTGCCGCCGCAGTGGCGTATCCAGCGCGACGTTGACACGGAGCCTTTGGATTCCCTTGTCGCTTCGTGCCGCCAGTCGCAGCGCGAACCGGCCGGACAAATCGCCGCGAAGTCGAACCAGCTGCCGAACCTGCCCCGCCGCGGTCCCGCCAAGGCGCGTGGCCTGGAGAGCGTATGTTGAAAAAGGCAGGCCCGAGGGTGAGAACCCCGCGACGGCAATCCGCCGCCACGACGTGCCGGGTCCGACATCCTCCACGATCTCCCATCCGGAAAGCCCGGTGGACGGTGCCGTGGGGGGCCTCGTTGAGAAACCGCCGTTGACGATCAGATTTTGCGAGGAATACACCCCGTGTCCCACGCCGTCGCGTCCGCTCCAAGGCGATTGCTCCGATACGCGAGGGCACCCGTCGGTATCGCAGGGCGCCGGCTCGTCGCCGCGGCAGCTTTTGCCGATGGCGACCATGCCTCGGCGCATGCTAGTGGCCGGCGAGGTGGGGCGCCGCGCCCCCGGGGCGGATTCGATCGTCGACGCGGGTACGGCTTAATCCGGGCACCAATCGATAACGCGTGGGCGTCGGAAAGATCCGCGGCCATGATCGCGTTCGCGCGCAGCGGGTCGCCGCCAGAACGCCGGTGGCGACAAGCTCGGCGACGATCAGAGCCGCTGCGAGCCAGCCGGCTTGCATATCGAAGCTGATCTGCTCGACGGCGATCACGATCGCCATATGGATCGCCGCCAGCATGGCGCAGACCAGGATGACGGGCTGACGCTGACGGCGCCCCATGACGCTCAAGAGCGCCAGGAGTTCGAGGCCGAGCACCGTGTGCAATATCGTCAAGGGCGGGAACCCGAAGCGGTTGGCGGCTTCGGACATCCAGCTTCGCGCCGCCTTCTCATCCGCGAATGCGTCGGTGCGAGCCGCCATGAAGCTCACCGGGCCGAGCTCGTCGACAAGCACGTAAGACCGCGTCAGGGGCGCGCCGCCGGACAGGAGCAGAGGGAAACCGATCGCGTCGAACGCGACGACGCGCACCTCTTTCTTGCCCGGCCTGAAGATCTGCATCGAACCATCGAGAAGGACGGCGGAGTTGAGGTCGGCGCGAAGCGTCGCCCGACGCGCCACCAACGATCGCTCTTCGTCGCCGGACAGTGTTTCGCGGATAAAGATGTCGGCAAGTTCGTGATCGTTCAGGTACCGGTCGAAAAAAATCACCTGCCGTCCGTTATCGATCTTGTTGAACTCGCCCGGCCGGAGCAGGGCCGGAGTTATTTCGTGACGCAATGTAAACAGGACATCGTGCAGGTGTCGGGCGCTCGCGGGGGACACGACACAAGACAATAGAAATCCGACGCCGGTCATGCCCAGCGCCACGATCAGGATCGGAACCCGAACCGACCAGGGGGACAATCCCGCCGAGTGAAGGATCGTCAATGTGCTTTCGGACGCGAGCCGGGCGTAACACCAGACCACGGCCGCCGCCACGAGCAGCGGCAACGCGTGATACCAGATAAGCGGCGCGATGCTGGCAAGCGCGGGCCATGCGAGGTGGGAGAAAATCGCGTCGCCGGGTAGCTTGGTAAACAAAGAGATCAGGATGATCGGACCGGTGCAAACACTAGTCGCGGCGACAGAAGCAAGAAGAAACTGCTTTGCCAGGTATCTGTCGATGATCCTTGTCACCAGGTGCCGCACCCACAGCAATCAGCAGCTCGCCCGAGTTGGAGCGCTAGCGCCGTTCCCGTGCGTAGCGTAATAGTAGCAAATTGTGGCGAGGTCACTCAACCGGCGCAAGACCGAGGCGAACTGCGTCCCCCCCATTCGCCTTGTTGTGCTGCTCGAAGACCTGGAATTCGGTGGCACTCAGCGCTATGCGCTGCAGCTGCTGACCCATCTGAACCCGGACTTGTTTGCCGCCGAGTTGTGGCTGCTGCGCGGAGGGACCGACTTGGCGGCGGACGCGATCGCCGCGGGCATCACCGTGGTTTCACTGTCCAATGCCTCGCGCGTCGGTCCGGTCGCCCTGGCGCGGTTGGGGTGGCGATTATTCAAATCCCGGCCGGGCCTGCTGTATACGTTGACGGCGGTGCCCAACATATGGGGCCGGCTATTCGCCGGCGTGTTGGCTATACCTCTGGTATCCGGGTATCGCAGCTTGCTTCCCCGGCAACATGAGCGATGGCTGTACCGCTTCTCGACCCGGATCATCGCCAATGCCGCGACGCTCAAGGAGATCATGACGGCGCGTTTCGGCGTCGAGCCCGATCGCATCGCCATTGTCCCGAACGCCGTCGATACCGATTACTTTTCACCCGACGAGACGCGGAGATTACCCGAACCGCTAATCGTCTGTGTCGCGCGTCTGGTCGTCGAGAAGGATCTGCCGACGCTGCTGGCGGCCTTCGAGTTCGTCCGCGCCGAGGTCCCGGAAGCCCGCCTGGAAATCGTCGGCTCGGGTCCGGTGGCGTTGGCTCCCGCCGCGAACGCGCACCTGGCCGGGTCCGCGAGAGACGTTCGGCCGTACTTGCGTCGCGCCTGGGTATTTGCCTTGTCATCGGTCAGCGACGCATCGCCGAACGCCATCGCCGAGGCGATGGCGTGCGCGCTTCCGGTCGTCGCCTCCCGCGTCGGCGGCATACCGGAATTGATCATCGACAACGGGACCGGGCTCCTGGTTCCACCACGCGATCCAGCGGTATTGGCCGCGGCGCTGATCACCCTGCTGCGCGACGATGCACGCCGGAAAGCGATGGGGACCGCCGGGCGCGAGCGGGTGCGGGCCTCGTTCTCCATCGCCGCGACAGTGCGGAAGACCGAAGAGGTGCTATTGGAGGTGGCGCAGCGAGGCACCGATTGGACGACCGGCGACGATGGCCGTGTGGCGCTCAGGGTCCCGCTGTGGTCCGGCCCCGCGACCGGCGCGGGTCGCGGCAAAATCGTCGAGCGCGGCAAATTCCGACCGGACCGATCCATCCGGACGGTCTCGACGCCCACCCTGACCGTCTTCCTGCCCGCGTCCGAGCATGCCACCGGGACCGGCATCGTGGTCTGTCCCGGCGGGGGGTACGCCGGCGTCACCATCGACAAGGAAGGACATCAAGTAGCGCGATGGCTGGCGTCGGCCGGGATCGCCGCCATGGTGCTGACGTACCGGTTGCCGCGTCCGGAGGTCACCGGCGACGACCCCCCCTGGCCGATTCGCGATGTGGCCCGCGCCTTGGAATTGGTACGCGAGCGGGCGGCGGATTGGCGGATCGACTCGTCCCGTATCGGGGCGATGGGGTTTTCCGCGGGCGGGCACATGGCCGCCGCGGCCGCGAGTCTCGATCCAGCCGCCCTGTGGTTTACCGCGCTTATCTATCCGGTGATCTCGATGGAACCCGATTTGACCCATCCGGGTTCGAGATTACGGTTGCTCGGCCGGCATCCGAGTGAGGCCCTGGTCGCGCGCTACTCGTTCGAACGCCGGGTGACCGCGCGAACGCCACCGGCTTTTCTGGTCCACGCCTCCGACGATACGGTCGTGAAGGCGGCGAATAGCATTCGCTACGCCAAAGCCTTGGCCGAGGCGGGGGTTCCCCATGAATTGTTGCTTTACGATCGCGGGGGACACGGCTTCGGCCTCGGCGCTTCCGACGGCGAACTGTCGGCGTGGCCGGCGCGGTTTCTGGCATGGCTGCGCGCGCTACAGCCGATAAAGCCGGTGCCGATTACCGGTCGATGACGATCCCGTAGTATCGGCAATACCACTCGGCGAACCGTCGGACGCCCTCGGCGACCGTGGTCGTCGGCCGATAGCCGACCGCTTCCTCGAGGCGGCTGACATCGGCCAGCGTCGCCGGCACGTCTCCAGGCTGCATCGGCAGCAGCTGCAACCGCGCCTCGCGGCCGAGGCATTGCTCGAGTATGTGGATGTAGTCGATCAATTCGACCGGGCAGCCATTCCCCACGTTGAAGATGCGGAACGGAGCGCCCGCCTCGCCGTCCGCCTCGACGCCGCTTCCGCCCTGGGTCAAACCCTGCGCCGGCGGGTGTGCCATTACCCTTGCCACGGCCTCGACGACGTCGTCGATATAGGTGAAATCGCGCACCATGCGCCCATGATTGAAGACCGTGAGCGGCTCCCCCGCGAGGATGCCCTTGGTAAATTTGAACAGCGCCATATCCGGTCGGCCCCACGGGCCATAGACGGTAAAAAATCGCAACCCGGTGCAAGGGAGGCCGAAAAGATGGGCGTAGCTGTGCGCCGCCAATTCGTTGGCGCGCTTGGTGGCGGCATAGAGCGTGATCGGATGATCGACCCGGTCGCTTTCCCGAAACGGCAGTTTGCCGTTGGCCCCGTAGACCGAGCTCGACGACGCGAAGACGAGATGACCCACCCGCTGCGCCCGAGCGCCTTCGAGGACATGGCCAAAGCCGACCAGGTTGGAATCGACGTAAGCCAGCGGCTGCTCGATCGAGTAGCGCACCCCCGCCTGCGCGGCCAGGTGGACGATCGCGTCGAAGCGTGTCCCGGCGAACAGGGCGGCCATCGCGGCGCGATCGGCCAGGTCGAGTTCGGTGAAGAGGAACCGGGGGTGCCGCTGCAGTCGGGCGAGCCGCGCCTGCTTCAGCGACACGTCATAATAGGGCGACATATTGTCGATGCCGACGACCTCGTCGCCCCGCGCCAACAACCGTTCGGCGACCGAGAATCCGATGAAGCCGGCCGCCCCGGTCACCAGGGTCGTCATAATCCCCGTACTCGCCGATTTTGCCGCCCGCGCAACGCGGCTTGCGTCGTGCTCCCCGCGCGCAGACGGGTAGCACACGCCGCGTCCGAGGACATACCACCGGCGCGCGCCGTGCCAAGCCGCGGACCGGCGGCCGCTCTCGCTATCAGTGCTCCGACCATGACCACGCCCGCCTCACCTTGCCGCCGTTATCGACCGGATCGCCGACGCGATCTCTGACGTGATCTCGCGCGCCGTTGCCTCATCATAGTGGGTAGGATCGCCGAATCTCATCACATCGCGCGCGATCGGACCGTCGATTCGGAGGTCAAGGTAGGCAGTTCGCGGCCGCTCGCCGGCGATCTTGCGGATGCGAGCCTTGCACACCTCGAACCTGGCTTCGGCGCGGCTCCGCGGCCTCGGCAAGAAACCCACATGCACCGGCGGAAACATCAACAGGATGGACGCGCGCGGGTCAAACCCGGCCATTTCGCGATCGAGCTCGTCGATAAACGGGAACGGTACGCCCGGATCGGGCGCGGCCGCCGGACGCACCATCGCGCTCATGGCCGCCCGTCGTCGCGCCACGTCGTGCGGAATCCAGGGCTCCGTTTCATACCCGTCGATGTGTCCGGCCTGGTCGGCAAGGCCGGCAAATATCAAAAGGCGTCGCAGCGCGCCCCGGAAGGCGAGAGGCGTAAACAGGTGCCGAACGTATTCGAAATCCGACGCGGCGTAGAGCCAACGCGGAACTTCCACGCGCTCGCCGTGATCGTGATCCTCCGCGCACCACAGATGATCGAGAACCAGCACCAACAAGATATCGCGCTCGCGCCGCCGGAGATCGAATTGGCGCATCAAGAACATGTGCTCGTTGGGGTAGGTCATCGATATCGCCAGCTGGACAAAATGTCGCCCCGTCGCCCGGTCCAATCGCGCGGGTTCGAGCCGGTACGCATGGGAATTACCAAAGATCGCGGCATCAAAGCGAAGGTCGCGGACCCGCGCGGCATTCTCGAACAGCCGGCGGCCGACCGTAATGTCGACGCGTGTGATGGGTGACAGGCGGCCAGTGGAATACGGATCGAGCAGCACGATCGACGCAAGAATTGCCGCGGCGGCGAGGCTTAGCGTGGTGAGAAATTTTCCCAACCATCGTTTCCACGCGCTCGCGGCGGCTGTTTCAGAATCGAAAATAGACGAACTCATGGTTTTGATCGCCGCCGAGCTGGGTCAAGAGCAGCGCGCCCGCGAGGCCCAGAGCGATCGCGAGTCGGGATTGCGGGCGCCGGGTCAACCACCTGCACACGACATGGCTCGCGGGAACCACCGTCGCGCAAACCGATGAGAGCACGAGTGTCGTGCTGATCAATTGCACGGCGGGCGCCACGGTCAGCCCTTGATAGATGTTCAATGCCGCCCCGACCGATCCGGCGCGAAACAGTATCCCGCTCGTCAGAAAGAAACCGATCGTCGCCACCCATCCGACCGCCGAGGGAACCGGGCCGAGGTACTTGGACCACACCGCCGCGAAGATCAATGCCAGCCCCTGGAGGATGCCCCAAATCACGAAGTTCCAACCGGCGCCGTGCCATAATCCACACAGCGCCATCGTGATCAAAACCGCGGCCAGCTGGTGCGCGACGCGGAAGCGGGCGCGGCCATATTTGATCCGAGCGAGAGAGAAGAACAGATAGTCGCGCAGAAAGCGCGACAGGGTCATATGCCAGCGCTGCCAAAGCTGCTGGATACTGGTCGCGCGAAACGGACCGTCGAAATTGCGCGGCAACTCCACTCCAAAAATCAGGGCCAACCCGATCGCGATATCCGAATATCCGGCGAAGTCGAAAAAGACCTGAAATCCCGCCGCCAGCGCCATCCACGCGCTGCCGTCGAGCACCACGGCCTGCTCGGCGCGTGCGAATATCGGGGCCAGCTCGCGCGCGAGGCCGTCCCCCAACAAGATTTTTTCGGCCAGGCCGACCACGACAAATGTCGCGCCCAGCGCACATCGGCGCTCCCATCCAGGACGCACCAGTTTGTCGCCAAACTGGTGCATGACTTCGTGCCATCGCGCCAAGGGGCCGGCGATGGCCTGCGGGAAAAAGCAAATGTAAAGCGCATATCGGCCCAGCGAGTACGTCGGTGCCCGACCCCGCCGCAAGTCGACCAGATACATTACGTGATGGAAGGTGAAAAAACTTATTCCAAGTGGTAGGGTCATCTGTGGAATGTTCACGGACACCCCGGTTATGTGTAAAATATTGGCGAATACGAAATTATTGTATTTAAGTAACCCGAGTATGATCAAATTGGCGCCGATCGCCAGCGAAATTACCGCACCGTTTTTGGTATAAGCGTAATACTTAGCGGAAAGCCAGTTGATAAGAATTGACCCGATTAATATAGGAATAGATTCCAGACCACAATAGGCATAGAAAATCAGCGACAACGCGACCATTGTCCCGATACGGATGGCCGGGAACGGATCGCAAATCCGACAAATGATAATTGCCGACGGCAAAAATACTAATAAAAATATATGACTATTAAATAACACGGCCGAATTAACTGACGGCAGGACTATGGTTCAGTTCAGCGTGCGGGCGAGCTGCGGGTCCCAGTAATCCTGCTGACGAAACATGAACCGGATCTGCGCATACTGGAACAGTATGCGCGTAACGAACGGCGCGACTTCCGGGCGCCGGGATACAGCCGACCAGATTTGCTGCCACATACGGCTCTCGGCGTCGCCCAGGCGGCGAACGTCCAGCGCCACCTGCAGGGCCTGCGCGTCGATCGCTCGCGCGGGCGCGCCATTGAACGTGCCCGGCACGGCGCCCCGGCGGGCGCGGCCGAAGCGCTCGATAAAGCGAAGCGTACGTTCGCCAAAGGCCTCCGGCGCGTAGATCGCGTTACAGAGCCGGCGGAGCCCATCGCTAAGTTCTTCGGCGCTCATTTTTTGGGGCCGGATATTGGAGTCCCATGGAACGCCTTCGACGGCGTCGCCGTCTTGTATCAGGCGCCCGTCGCGGGCGAGTCGCGCGTGGAGCGGGGTCGCGTCCGGCGCCACCAGGGCACTGATACTGAAGATCGGCACCGCGGTCGACATCGCGAATTCGTATTGTTGCCGGAACACGTCGGGGCCATCCGCGTCGAACCCGGCAATCATGCCGGCCATGACCGAAATGCCGTGATCGATGAACAATTGCACCTGTTCGGCCAGATCGACGTGAAGGTTCTGCCGCTTCTTAGTCTCACGCAGGCTCTCTTCGTTGGTTGTCTCGATGCCGATGAACACTTGGATCAGTCCGGCCTCGGCGCACATGTCGAGCAATTCCGGATCGCGCGCGGCGTCGACCGACACCTGCGTGACGAAATTGGCCTGATGCTCGCGGCGCCACCACGCGACCGCCTCGAGCAACTCCTTGCAGCGGCGCCGGTAGGCGGTGAAATTGTCATCGGCCAGGAAAATCGTTTGATAGCCGTGTCGATAAAGCTGATCGAGCTCGGCCAGCACATTGGCGATGGGCTTGTGCCGCTGCTTGCGCCCCAGATACTGGATCACATCGCAAAATTCGCACTCGAAAGGGCATCCGCGCGAGGTCTGTAACGTGCCGATCAGCGCCCGCTGGTTTGCGTACAGATCCCAGCGGGGCAGCGGCGACAGCGCGAGATCGGGCTTGTCGCCGACATACTCGTCGCGCACGCGTCCCGATCGCAGGTCGGCGAACAGCCCGGCGCCGATTTCTTCCGCCTCGCCGCGCACCAGTACGTCACAATGCGGCCGCATCGCTTCTGGGCTAAGGCTAGCGTAAGGTCCGCCAATGATCACGCGCTTGCCGCGGCGGTGGAATTCATCGGCAATCGCCCGCATGCGCCGGCGTTGATTGACCTTGCCGGTGATGCCAATCCATTCCGCCGGATGATCGAAATCGATCGGGGCGATGTTCTCGTCGCCGATCGCGACCTCGAAATCGGAGGGGGCGAGCGCCGCGATCGTGACGGCGGCGAGATCGGCGACCGCGGTTCCGCTGGGTAACCCCGATCCGGCGAGAAGTTCGGCACCGTAATAGGTGGCGGAATCCGCCGCCGGGTTCACCAGGTAGATCGATCGCGCCATGCCCCCTCCAAAGATGGTACGCTATCAGGATTGCAGTTGGCGCAAAAGCGCGGATGCGCAACTGGTACGCGGGCCGGGTGCTCCGTCGCGAATATTTCCGTCGCGAATATTTCCGCCGTGAAATATTTCGGGCATTTGGCGATCGAGATCGGCGGATCGAACGATCCGAAGAGAAAGGGGATTTGGCGAGAGGTGCCGATCCGATAAACTGACGATTGGCGAACGAGTGAGTTTTGATGATCGGCGGAAGCCGGACTTTTTTCCTGCCATCGGCGACGCTCCCAGAAACCACCCGCTCCCGGCCGCGACATGAATGACGCAGGGGCGGTTGGTGGAGCGGTGGCGCCGCGCGTCGACGAACACGGCGCGCCTGACGTTCAGGTCCGGCCATTGCGCGGCTGGCGCGACCTCCGGGCGTTCATCCGGTTGCCGCACGCAATCTATCGCGACGACCCGTATTGGGTGCCGCCGCTGCATCGGGAAATCCGCAAGCTGCTCAGCCGACGGCGCAACCCGTTTTACGAGCATGGCGAGGCGTGCTTCTGGCTCGCGCGGCGCGGCAATCGGGTGGTGGGCCGGATCGGGGCTCAGATCAATCGGCTCCACCTCGACACCTATCGCGACGCCACGGGAAATTTTGGCTTTATCGAAGCGGTCGACGACCAGGCCGTGTTCCACGCGCTGCTGACAACCGCCGAGGCGTGGCTGAGAGAGCGCGGTATGCGGCGCGTCCTCGGCCCCTATAGTCCGAGCATCCATGATGAAATAGGCGTGCTCATTTCGGGGTTTGCGTCTGCCCCGATGATCTTGATGGGTCACTCGCGACCCTACTATTCCCAGCGCATCGAGAGTGAGGGGTATCGCAAGGCCAAGGATGTCTACGCGCTCTCGCTCGACACGGAGAGCATCGATCGGGACTACCTCGATCGGGTGATGCTCGCCACCGCCAAATTAAGGTCCGAGAGCCGCCTCGCGGTTCGCACGCCGGACATTGACCGCTTCGACGAGGAAATCCGGCTGGCGCTCGACGTATGCAATGACGCGTGGGACGACAACTGGGGATACCTGCCGGTCACGGAGCGGGAGGCGAATGCCCTGATCGCCGAAATCAAGCCGATTTTCCACCCCCGCAGCGTGGTCTTCGGCATGCTCGACGGCAAGGCGGCGGGGATCGTCATCAGCATGCCCAACATCAACGAAATCTTCGCCGACTTGCGCGGCGCGCTGGTGCCGTTCGGATGGGCAAAGCTGTTATGGCGATTGCGTCGCCATCCGCCGAAAAGCGCTCGCATCTTCGCCGTGGGGGTCAGGCGCGCTTATCGCCATTCGGCATTGAGCGGCGCCTTGGTGATGTTGATGCTCGCCGAATTGGAGAAATATTACACTGAAATCGGGATCGAAAAAATCGAGATCTCCTGGGTCCTCGAGGATAACAGGGCCTCTATGGCCGTCGAGAGAGCGGGCGCGAAGGTTGGCAAGATTTATCGAATCTACGGCAAGGAATTGGCGAGCTAGTCTAGTTCCGCCCAGCGAACGCCAAGACTATCTCGCCAACTCAGGCTATGAACCCACCTAACCCAAAAATGCTTTAGGAGTTGCTACCCCACCAGCCCACGCTTTGACAACAGCGCGGCGATCTCGGGATCGCGGCCCCGGAAAGCGCGGTACAGCTCCATCGGGTCGACGGTGTCGCCGGCGCTGTAGATCGCCTTGAGCCTTGCGGCGAGAGCCGGGTCGAACGGGTCGCCGGCATCGTCGAACGCGGCGAACCCGTCGGCGTCGAGCACCTCGGCCCACAGATACGCGTAATACCCGGCGGCATAGCCGCTGCCGGCGAAGAGATGCTGGAAATGCGCCGGCCGGTGACGCAACCCGATCTCCGGCGGCATGCCGACCCGGGCGGCGAAGTCGCGCTCGAACCGGGCGATGTCGAGCGCCTCAGGCGCTGGGTCGGCGTGCAGTTCGAGGTCCAGCATCGCGCAGGCGGCGTATTCGACCGTGGCGAAGCCCTGGTTGAAGTTGCGCGCCGCGAGCAGGCGCTCCAGCAATATTTCCGGCAGGACCTCTCCGGTCTGGTAGTGCCGCGCGTAGGTTCGCAAGGTCTCCGGCGCCGACACCCAATTCTCGAAGATCTGCGACGGAAACTCGACGAAGTCGCGCCGCACCGCGGTGCCCGATTGCGACGGATAGCGCGCCCGGCTCAGCAGCCCGTGCAGCCCGTGGCCGAATTCGTGGAACAGGGTGCGGGCGTCGTCGAAGCTCAGCAGGGTCGGATCGCCCTTGGAGAAATTGTTGTTGTTGACGACGATCGGCAACACCTCGCCATCGAGGGTTTCCTGATCGCGATAGCTGCTCATCCACGCGCCCGAGCGCTTGCCCGGGCGGGCGAAATTGTCGTGCAGGAACAGGCCGATCGCGCGGCCGGCGGGGTCCTCGACGGTGTAGACCCGGACATCGGGGTGATAGACCGGGCAGTCGCCGCGCTCGACGAAGCGGATGCCGAACAGCCGCCCGGCGGTGTCGAAGGCGGCGCGCACCATGTTGTCGAGCACGAAATACGGCTTTACCTCGGCCTCGTCGAAATCATAGGTCGCCTGCCGCACCTTCTCGGCGTAATAGCGCCAATCCCACGGCGCGATCGGCTCGTTGAGCCCATCCGCCCGCGCCGCCGCGGTGAGTTCGTTCCGTTCGGCGGCGGCTTTGTCCTTGGCCGGCTGCCACACCTGCCGCAGCAGGTGTTCCGCCGCCCCTGAGGTCTTCGCCATCGTGTCGTCGAGCCGATAGGCGGCGTAGGATTCGTAACCCAGCAGTCGCGCCTGCTCGGCGCGCAGCAGAACGATCTCGCCGATCAGCGCGGTGTTGTCATGCGCACCTGGATTCTCGCCGCGCGCGGCCCAGGCCTCGTAGGCCTCGCGGCGCAGATCGCGGCGGGCCGAAAACTGCAGGAACGGCTCGACCGAGGCGCGCGCCAGGGTAATCACGTATTTCCCGGCGAGCCCGCGCGCTTCCGCCGCCGACGCCGCGGCGGTACGGGCGAATTCGGGGAGGCCATCGAGATCGGCCTGGTCGAGCACCAGGCGCCATTCATCCTCGTCGTGCAACACGTTCTGCCCGAACAAGGTGTGCAGGCTCGCCATCCGCCCGGTGATCTCCGCCATCCGGGTTTTTTCCCCGGGCCCGAGCAGGGCGCCGGCGCGCACCAGCTTGAGGTGGTGGCGCTCGAGCAATCGCAATTGGTCCGGCGTCAGGCCGAGTTCGCCGCGCCCCCGATGGAGCGCGGCGATGCGGGCGAACAGGACCGGGTCGAGCGCGATCGCGGTCTGATGCGCGGCGAGCTTGGGCGCGTAGTCGCGCGCGATCGCGTCGAGCGCGTCGGTGGTGGCGCTGGCGTTGAGGTTGTGGAACACCCGGCTGACCCGGTTCAGCGATCTGCCGCTGCGTTCCAATGCCTCGATCGTGTTGGCGAAACTGGGCGGCGCCTGATCCCCGGTAATTGCGGTGATCTCGGCGATCTGCTCTGCCATCGCCCGGTCGAAGGCCGCGGGGAAATGCTCCGCCGCGATCGCGTCGAACGGCGGCAGGCCGAATGGTGTCTCCCACGCCGCGAAAAACGGATTTGCCGCCATCCTGCCGCCCAGCTCTATGTCGCGATGATCTCCCGCAGATTAGCGCGTGCGGGCGGCAAGCCGGGGAAGATTTGTTCGAGCGGGCGGGTCGCGAGGCGCATATGCCGCGCCAGGATCACCGCGAGCGCGCTGCGGTAATCGGTGGTGACCGCGAGGTCGCGCCCTTCATGCAGCCGGTCCGGGGCGAGGCCCGGCCACTCGCCGTAGACGCGCCCGCCGCGCACCTTTCCGCCCATGACCCAGATCGCGTTGCCGTGGCCGTGGTCGGTGCCGCCATTGCCGTTTTCGCGCGCGGTGCGGCCGAACTCGGAGATGACGACGACGACCGTGTCGTTCCACTCGCGGCCGAGACCGCGGGCGAGCGCGGCGAGCCCGTCGCCGAGCGGGCGCAGGCGATCGGCGAGCTGGCCCTTGTGACCGCCCTGGCGGACATGGGTATCCCAGCCGCCGAGCGCGGCGAAGGCGAGGCGGATGCGCCGGTCATGGGTGACGAGATGGGCCAGCCGCGTCGCCTGGGCCGGAAAGCCGTTGGGCGATGGCGCCCCGTTATCCGCCATCTGCTGTTCGGAGGCCAAGGTGGCGGTCAATTCCTGCCGCGCCGCGCGGCCCTGGCGATACATGCGGCCGGCCGGATCGTCGGCGGCATAGAGGCGGTCGAAGGCGCTGGCGATCTCCGGGTTGTCGACCGCCAGCTTTTGCGTCGCCGCGGCGCCGAGCGGCAGATTGGCGGCCGCGAGCCTGCCCTTGAGGATATGCGGCAGGGTCGGGCCGATCGCCAGCGCGTCGGCCGGTCCATGCGGGCCGGGCAATGCGGCGAGCAGCCGGTTCATCCACCCGTCCGGGGTGACGCGGCGGCCCGGCGTGCCGTTCTCGATAAACAGCTGCGCGTCGAAATGCGAACGGGTCGGGTCCTGCGAACCGGCGGCATGGATAAAGGCGAGCTGCTTTTCCTGCCACAACGGCATCAGCGCGGCGAGCGCGGGATGCAGAGCGAAATTGCCGTCGAGCGGCAATCCGCCATCTTCGGTCCCCGGACGCGCGATCGCGATCGACGGCCGCAACGCATAGTAGGAAGCGTCGGCGTAGGGAATCACCGTGTTGAGCCCGTCGACGGCGCCGCGCAGCAGGATCACGATCAGCCGTGCAGGGCTGTCCTCCGCGGCGGCAACCGGCAATCCGAGCGGCGCCGCGGCCGCGGCGGCGGAAAGGGCGATGAAATCGCGCCGGCGCATCAACTGCATCTAGTGCCTCATGAAATCGGGGCTGCCGAGCATCAGGGCCGCGCGCAACCGGGGGTCGGCATCGGTGATCGTCGCCCGCGCGCGGGCGGACAGGCCCGGCATCAGCAATTGCCCGAGAGCGGCGGCGTCGACCGGGTCGGCGGCGGGCGTCTGACTTCCCGCGGCCACCGGCATCACCGGCGGGTCGGCCAGGGGTTTGGCGACCGGGGGTTTGGCGAGCGGCAGGCGGCCGGCCGCGAGGCCGGTGGCAAAGCTGACCCGCAGATTGGTCGCCTCGGGGCTCATCCACGCCGCTTCGGTGTTCTTGTACCCGTCGGGGGTCTGGCAGAAGTAGAGCGGCATGCCGAGCCGCAGCATCGCGCCGAGCAACGGCCGCGGATTGTCGACCGCGACCCCGGCGGCGCGAACCGCCGACAACACATAGCGATAGGGCGTCTTGTATTTCGCGCCGGCGCTGTCGCGGAATTCGCGGCTGGCGAACAATACTCGCAGTACCGCGCGGATATCGCCGTCGCTGTCGCGGAACCGCACGGTCAGGCGGTCGACCAACGCCGGCGGCGGCGTGTCGGCGACGAAATACTGCGCGAGCTTGAAGGCGATGTGCCGCGCGGTCGCCGGGTGGCGCGCCAATATGTCGATCGCCGCCGCGGCCTCGTCCTCGCCGCCCGACGCGATGGTCCGGCCGAGGAATTTTTTGGGGCCGGCTTCGTGGCGCGCCGGCTCGAAGCGGAAGCCGGTGCGGTCGGGCGGCCTGACGCCGCGGCGAACCAGCCCCCAGCCGGTCAGCATCCGCGCGAGCGCGACGACATCGTCCTGGGTGTAGCCGCCATCGACGCCGAGCGTGTGCAATTCCATCAATTCGCGGGCGTAATTCTCGTTGAGCCCGACCGCGCGCCCATCCGGCATCGTGCTGCCGGGAGCGCTGTTCTCCCAATTGTCGAGGTAGAACAGCATCGCCGGGTGCTTCGCGGTGGCGAGCAGCAGGTCGCGGAAACGCCCGAGCGCGTGCGGCCGGATCGCCGCCGCCTCATACGCGCCGACCCACAGATGATCGATGCCCTTGGCGGCGAAGACGTTGAAATGGTTGAACCAGAAATCGACCATCACCTCTTCGAGCTGGCGCGGGCTGTAGAGCGCGCGATAGACCCGCGCCGCGGCGGCCTGCTGGACGATCACGCGGGCGCGCTCGCGCCGTGCCTTGGTCTCCTCGGGCGACGGCGCCACGCCGGCAGCCGCGCGCAGCGGGCCGTAATCGACATAGAGCCGGATCGGATCGAGCCGCAAGGTGTCGAGCGCGGCCAGGCGCGCGGTCAGCTCGGGCGGTTCCGAGATCATGCCGGGGTCGAGCTGTTCGGCGATGTAACGCTCGATCCCGATCGCCTTGACATGCTCGACATCGGCGGCGGTGGGACCAAACGCCAGCCGGTTGAGGATGTGACCGACCGCGCGGTCGGACGCGCTCTCGGCGCGAGCCAGGGACGCGGACGCAAGGGCGATCACGCAGGCTGCGGCGAAAACACCGACGCGGCGAAACTTCATGGTTCTCACCCGCGATCAGGATTACTGCCTGATTTTATACCATTGCGTGCAGGTTCATCCCCGTGACTCGCCGGCGAAATCCGGGCGGCGTTTTCGCCCGATCATTCTCATATCATCATACCGGCGCTCGCTCTGATTGAACCGCCGCTGGACTTCGCTCATGCTCCGGCGGGATGATGCGCCTCGCCGATTGCTTTCCGAACGGTCCGCCGGCCACCGCCGACACCAGGTTGCGGTGCTTCGATTGGGCCGGGCACGGCATCGCCATTCCCTATGTGATCTTCACCACCGGACGCTGCGGCAGCACCCTCTTGACCCACCTGCTCGGCGATACCGGCCTGTGTGGATGGCCGGACGAATACTTCAACGAAAAATGCCTCCTGCCGCTGTGCGAGGCGTGGGAGATTTTCAATTTTCCCGATTATTTCGCCGCCATCGTCGACCGCAGCGCCACCAACCGCCGCTTCGGGTTCGAGATCGACCCGTTCCGGTTCGAGCAATTGCATCAGATGGCCGCTTTCGGCGAAGTGTTCCCGGCGCGGGAGGCGGTGTTTTTCTGGATGACCCGACGAGACATCGTCGGCCAGGCGTGGTCCTACGCCAAGGCCAAGAAGGGCGGCGTATGGCACCTCTACGCCGATGGCGGCGAGGCGCGAACCGACGCCCCCGAGGCCGCGATCGGCCCCCGCGCCCGGATCGACGACGGCGAATGGTGGCGCGAATTGCTCCTGCTGTTGCGCGGCGAGCGGATCGTCGAAGCCTATTTCGCCGAGGCCGGGATCACGCCCTATCGGCTCGACTATGAAATGCTGGTCACCGACAAATACCGGGTCGTCACGAGGGTATTGCAGGCATTGCGCTGCGCCCCCGACGAGATCGAGCGGCAACTGACCGGGCTCAGCGAAAAGACCCTGCGCCAGGAATACGACGATTGGCGCCCGGCGGTGATCGGGTTCTGCGACCGCTACCGCGATGAATTGCGGCAAATCGAGCGGTCGCGCCACCTGATCGACCCCGAAACGCTGAGGCGGGATCTGATCGCGAACCACGGCCTCGCGTTGTGACCCGGCCTTGTGACCCCGCGTCGGGGTCACGCCGGCGGCAGCCCCAACAGCCGACGCGCCAGCACCGCATGCGGCCTGTCGATCATCTTGCCGTCCAGCGCCAGCGTGCCGGCATCCGGGTTGGCGGCAAAGGCGGCGAGCACGCGCTCGGCCCATTGCCGCTCCTCGGCGCTGGTCGAGAACGCCTGGTTGATGATCGCGAGCTGCGCCGGGTGGATCGCCATCTTGCCGGCAAAGCCCGAGCGCCGCGCCGCCGCGCATTCCTCGCCGAGCCCGCCCGGGTCCTTGAAATCGGTATAGATAGTGTCGATCGCCGGCACCCCGGCGGCGCTGGCGGCGAGCAGGCATAGCGAACGAGCGAGCCGAAACGGCCCATCATAGCTACCGTCGAGGCGCCGGTTGTTGCCGCCGAGACAGGCCGCCAGATCCTCGGCGCCCCAGGTGATCCCCTCGAGCCGTGGCGACACCCCGGCGTAATTCCCCATCGCGAACACCGATTGCGGCGTTTCGGTCGCGATCGCGATGATTTTGATCATGCCGCGCGGCATCCCGGCGGCGGTCTCGAACGCCGACAGGTAATGATCGGCCTCGCGCAGATCGTCGGGCACGCATTTCGGCAACAGGATGCCGTCGGGGCGGCCGGCGACCGTGGCCGCGAGATCGTCGAGCGCCAGCCCGCTGGCGAGCGGGTTGACGCGGACATAGCGGCGGACGCGATCCGGCCCGTGAGCGTTGAGAAACGCCAGCGCCTGCGCTCGCGCCACCGGGCGGTTGGCCGGCGCGACCGAATCCTCGAGATCGAGGATCAGTGCGTCGGCGCCGGATTCGAGGCCGCGCGCCAGCTTGCGCTCGCTATCGGCCGGGACGAACAGAAACGAGCGCATGTGGATCTCCCTTTTTCGGGGTCTCGAATCGTCATTCCCGCGAAAGCGGGAATCCACTAGGGAAACACTGAATAAACCGCTGCAAATCGGGTAGAATCGGCCAGTCCGGGGGGACGGGGGCGGGGCGATGCAGCGACAGGGGAGCTTTTCG